>Ga0208544_10000201_pt1 | contig 49155 bp, 59 predicted proteins | sample DEB08_DNA_9_FD_184526 | JGI IMG/M metagenome (GOLD analysis project Ga0208544, IMG submission 184526) | Aqueous microbial communities from the Delaware River and Bay under freshwater to marine salinity gradient to study organic matter... | ecosystem: Environmental > Aquatic > Marine > Coastal ... | reverse complement strand
TTGTTTTCATTGGGGTTTGGCAAGTATAGCGGTCAGCGGAGACGTGGCCGAGTGGTCGAAGGCGCTCCCCTGCTAAGGGAGTAGGCGGGAAACCGTCTCGAGGGTTCGAATCCCTTCGTCTCCGCCACTTGCACATCGCGAACCCGAGATGAGGTCCCTGACGGGGCCTTTTTTCTTTTTGGTTCAAAGGGGTTTAGCGAGGCCATCCGACTTTCGGAGACTGGCGTTTTGACCAGAACCGGTCTCTGAACGACCCGTGTCTCCTTTCACCCGCCCTTCACTCAAATCGAGACGCATTCAAAAAGGCACGCCTTTTCAAGTGCTTGCGAAAAATGGATTACGCCGCAGTTGAGGTGGGTTCGACCGCTGTCGAAACGGTCAGAGACACCCGAAGGCGGCGTGATTGAGCGGGGTAGTGAGAAAGCCTTAGCAGGTTGGGCCACAACCAGGTCGGGCGACGATGCTCCCGGGACAGCGGTCACCGGATCCTGGACCAGTCATTCGCTGCAGCTTGCAGCAACGACCGAGATGCGGACGAAGTGTGAATTCGCTGCAGCTGCTCCAATGGCGGCTTTACGCATTTATCGACAATTATGATCTCATTTTCTGTCTGATCTTCAAAGGCTGGGTAAGATCAAACCACCACCAGCATATTACCGCCAAGAGACGCCAAATTTCGGAACTGGATTTTTATACCAGCCGAAAAATTGTTTCCCTCCACGCAAATCATCTTGAGATTAGGCGCACTGCGAGCCCATTCCAAGATCGGGCGGGCACCTGCATCTCCAACAGAGCACCCTACAAGTCCCAATTCTGTCATGGTCGCCGGGAAGGCGGTGGCTAATGTGGCAGCACCAACGTCTCCCAATTCAGGGTTATAGCTTGCGCTGAAGGACCTAAGGGAAAGCGCATTTCCAGCATTAGCTCGCAACATTCCGTCCGCTAAAACCTGTGCATCTGCTTGTTTTAATCCTGCGCGCCGCAGATGCAGATCAAATCCGGCCTGTGATCCGATTACTGCTTCCAATCTATCAGCAGCAGCCAGACAACCAGGCGTTCCAATTGATCGCAGAGCAGTGATGAGATCGGTTGGGTTCATCTGAGCACTTTCGTTTCCTGTGGCTTTGGCCGACGTGGGCAAGACCGTAGCATAGGTTGCAATACCGCAAACGCCTGCAAACGCAGTTGATAGCACTCTGCGCCTAGACACGCGCGGCGGTTCAAATTGCTGATCTCGCATAAACCTTGCCTCATCAAAATATGTTATACTCTTGGCCGATGTTCTGGCAGTTCTTAAGGAAAGGCAATGCCCGTCACGTCCTGCCCAACCTCCCACAGCCGCTTCGCAACGCCAGCATCCCGCGCGGAGGCGTCGATCTCGCCAATCGCGGGGAAACCGCCCAATTCGCCCGGACCATCTGGCCCATAGTAATCCCCTTGCATAACATTCGCCCCTGTCGCGGCGAGCAATGTCGGTAGCGAACCCTGCCAAGCCTCCATGAAAGTCATTTTCGCAAGCATTGCAGGATCAACATGTCGTTGCAGTTCCGTTTTTGTGAACCCTGGATGACAGGCGACGGATAGCACGGACGCCTCTTTTGCATCAATGCGGCGCGCAAGTTCCAAGGTGAACAGAAGGTCAGCCAATTTACTTTGGTAGTACTCGCGCTTTTGATCGTAGGATTTTTCCAGCCGCAAGTTGTCAAAATCGATTTGCGCGCCCCTGTGTGCAATGCTGCTGAGCGTCACAACCCTTGAACCAGCCGTAGATTGCAAACGATCAAAAAGGAGCCCGGTCAGCGCAAAATGACCCAAGAAGTTGACCCCGAACTGGCTCTCGAAACCGTCTTCAGTCTTGCCCTCAGGCGGCATCATCACACCAGCATTGTTAATAAGAACATCCAGCTTTGGATGGGATATTCTAAATTGTTCTGAGAACTGCTTTACGGACGCCAAACTTACCAGATCGACAATTCCGGCCTCAACATGTCCAGCTACCCCTTCAGCTTCGATGCTTTTGATGGCTTGCTCGATCCTGTCGGGGTTTCGACCTGCAATAACAACATGCGCACCGGCTTTCGCCAGAGCCAAGGCCGCATAGTAGCCTATCCCGGAATTCCCCCCTGTAATCAGGATTGTCTTGCCGTCTTGGCTAGGGAGATTTTGGTCAATCCAATGTTGGAATTCTGAGGTCATTTAAGAAGCTTTCTACATTGGGTTTTTTGCCTGTATATCTGCGTAACAGTTCCAACTTTAAATGTCAGCTTCTTGTGGTTCACTGCCATTGGTCGTTTCCGCAGCATCCGGTAGAATGGGCTCTGAAGAGCCATTAGCTGCAGAAGGCACGAACGTCGGCTCTATGTGAAATGGGTGCCTCCCCTACCATTTCCAGGCCAGACGCCCGCCGTCAGTCGAATGTGCGCCCCACCTGCTCCCCCCAAGCCTCCCCAGCCAGAAAACACAGATCATACAGTCTAACCGCCGACGCCTCGCGCCCGCAGGTAAGCCGCTTGAGCACTTCCGGCGCAAGGTATGCCAACCGTAGTTGCCGACTGACATGCCGCTCAGCCAGCCCGACGGCCTCAGCCAATTCCTGGATCGTGCTGAATTCGCCTGCCTCTATGCGCCGCCGCCAGCCCCATGCCCGGCCTACGGCGCGCAGGACATGCGGATCCTGCGTCTGGTCCTCGCTCGGCAGATAGTTGGCGGGCGGCATTATTTTTGGCCGACCGTTCTTCTTGCGGACCTTCAACGGGATCAGCACGCGGATCGTGTCATTGGCGTTCGTCATTCGGCGGCCTCCAGATTGTGCGGTGCGACCATCTCGCGGATGACGCCCGCGATCCCTTCACGCCGGATGTCCACCTCAAGACCTGCGGCGGTGACGGTGACGCGCCGGATTAGGAGCTGGATGATCCGTGCCTGCTCGGCCGGAAAAAGCTGCGCCCAGAGCGCGGTGAAATCATGAAGTGCCGCGATGGCGTCGGCCTCGGAAACTGCGCCCTTTTCCGTCTTCAGGGCCGCGATCACCTGCGTCACCACCTCCGGCGTCTGCAGGATGCGTCGGACCTCGGTCACGACCGCGTCCTCGACCATTCCAGCCGCCAGCCGCATCGGGGCGGTCTCTTCGCCGGTCTCGCGGTTCCGGATGACGTCCATCGACACATAGTAGCGGTAAAGCTTTGCGCCCTTCTTGGTGCTTGTGGGCGTCATGGCCGCGCCGGTGTCGCTGAAGATCAATCCTTTCAGGAGAGCGGGGGTCCGCGACCGGCTGTTATTGGCACGTTTGCGCGGGCTTTCCTGCAGGATGGAGTGCGCCCGATCCCAGAGGTCCTCGTCGATGATGGCGTCGTGCTCACCGGGATAGGCCTTGCCCTTGTGGACGGCTTCACCACGATAAACGCGGTTGTTCAGCAGCCGGTAAAGGTAGCCCTTGTCGATCAGCGTGCCCTGTTTGTTGCGGAACCCTTCGCGGCGGAGTTCGCGTGCCAGAACTGTGGCAGACCCGAGTTCGACAAACCGCTCGAAGATACGACGGACAGATGCAGCCTCGACGTCGTTCACCAACAGTTTGCGATCCTGGACATCATAACCCAGCGGAACATAGCCGCCCATCCAGATCCCCCGCTTGCGCGATGCCGCCACCTTGTCGCGGATGCGCTCACCGATGACCTCGCGCTCGAACTGGGCAAAGCTGAGCAGGATATTCAGCGTCAGCCGCCCCATGGACGTTGTCGTGTTGAAAGATTGGGTCACAGATACAAAAGTGACGCCATTGCGGTCAAAGACCTCAACCAGCTTGGAAAAATCCATCAGCGAACGCGACAAGCGGTCGATCTTGTAGACCACCACCACGTCGATCAGCCCGTCGTCAATATCAGCCAGCAGTTGCTTAAGGCCGGGGCGTTCAAGGGTGCCACCGGAAAAACCGCCATCGTCGTAGCGTTCGCGCGTGGCGACCCAGCCCTCGGATTTCTGGCTGGCGATATAGGCTTCGCAGGCCTCACGCTGGGCATCGAGGCTGTTGAATTCCATGTCGAGCCCTTCCTCGCTCGACTTGCGGGTATAGATGGCGCAGCGCAGGCGACGGTTCTGGCGGGTGTTGATGTCCATCATGCTTCCTCCCGCTTGCGCTCGCGCAGGCCAAAGAAGCGATAGCCATTCCAGCGTGTGCCGGTGATTTCACGCGCCACGGCGGAGAGCGATTTGAATTTGCAGCCCTGCCAGCCGAAACCGTCCTTCAGCACGGTGACTGTGTGCTCAATCCCGTCCCATTCGCGGATAAGCTTGGTCCCCACCACCGGATTGCGGGGATCCGCGATCTGGTGCTTGCGCCGATTGTGCCCTTCGACCTCGTCGGCCAGCAGGTCCAGCATGCGACGCGTTTCCCGGTCGGGGCCGCCGTAGGTCAGCTCCTGCAGCCGATACGCGATCCGGATTTCCAAAAAGGTCCGACTGTTGTTCGGTGCGGCTGTGCCCAATAGCTTTTCCCATTCGACCTTCAGGTCTTTCACTGACATCGCCTTTAGCGCGGCCAGGCGCGAAAGAACTGTCTGGTCCATCGCGCGGTCCTGCCCAGGTTTACTTGGGGTTATCTTATTGTGATGCTTCATCAATTCCTCCGATGCGGATACGTTTTGCACGAAGACCACCGCTCTTTCGAGGCGAGAAGTCCACGAAACTGTCTCCGCCATCGGCAGATAAATCACTGGACTGTGTGGCGTTCAGCCGAACCACGCCGGCGGCAAGGATGCGACCGATCTCGGCGAGGCGCGCATCTGCTGACATGCGCTCTGGGCATAGGGGATTAGGCCCTGAAATCGGGCTTTCAGCTTGGTGTGACATGGGGGCTTTTCGCGATTGGGATGATGTCCAAAAGATATCGCGAAATCGTAAAAACACAAGCTTTTCAATGTTTTGTGGACAGTTTCGACCTGTGAGAAGCGTCGCGTATTTCTGCGCACGCATTCCAGTGCACGAATGGCCAACGCTTGCGGTTCGTGCCGCGAATCACTCCGCGCTGCCACCCATGAACTTATCGAAGGTATCGAGGGTGGGCTCTTCCTCAAGATTAGCCATCTCCCATCGCGACGGGGCACTGTCGGGATAGAGCAGCAGCGAGATCGACATCTCGTTGCCGGGTGAGAACACGGTCATTTCGTGAACGGGTTCAGCGCCAAGCCAGATGCCAGCCGGGTGCAGACGGCCGTGACGACCGGTGTCCCAGTCTACCTCCTGCGCTGCCAGGGTTGCAGCTGGCAACTCGGTCACGACCTGCCGTGCGCGATAGAAGACACCGGATTTCAGCAACGGCTCGCTGGACCATGCCCAGTCAATGAAGCCTTCCTTGCCGACCACGATCATTGCGCGTTTGTCGGTAATGGTCATCCATTTCAGTATCGCCGCGGTCAGCGACACGGCATAGCGGTCCGACAACTCGGTCATCACGTCGATGTCGATGACCCGTCCCTTGATCTGGGCTCGGAAATCGTCGAGGGGCATCAGCAGATAGGAGGCAAAGGTATTGGCCTCGCCTTCAATCTTGTTCCGGCCCTCATCCCAGTCGGCCATATTGCGGCTGGTGCATTCAAGCCCAGCGGGATTTGTATGCCGGTGCAGAAGGTAGTGGCCCAGTTCATGCGCCAACGTGAAGTTCCGCCGCCCCGGCGAGCGGATAGTTTCGTTGTAGACGACGCCCCATTCACCTGATCCGTTGGGATGCGGCATCAGCATGCCTTCAACCCCTTTCGAGAGCTGCAGCCCCTTCACAATGGTGATTGGCGCGTCCGGAAAGAGCTGGCGCGAAAAATCCTGCGCAAGAGCTGCAACATCGATTGGAAATCGTGGCAGCCCATGCGCTGCCTGATGCAATGACAGTATCCGGGTCAGGCGGATCGCCCAACCTTGTGGCGTTGTGGGCAGGCTCAATCCTTCTTTCCCCACATATCGATCATCTGGTTGATCTTCGCCTGGTCGTCAGGGGCGAGTTTGCTGAATTTGCGAAAGAAAGCCTCCTTGAGCACGGCATCGCCGGGCTCCTCGCTTTCGTCCAGCAGATAATCGGTGGTGACCTCGAGGGCCTGCGCAATGCGGGTCAGCTTTTCCCCGGACGGCTTTCGAGCATCTCGGTTTTCCAACTCCCAGATATAGCTCTTGCTTGAATCGGTCAGTTCCGCGAGCTTATCGAGGGAGTATCCCTTTTCCTGACGGTGGCGCTTGATCTTGGCGCCGAGGGACGTGGTCATCGTATCATCCTTGTTTTCCTTGGTTGCGGGCATTTTGTTCGGTATGCCGAACAAAATGGTAGTGCGCAAGTAGACCTGGCGGATTGTTCGGTATACACCGAACACCAGCGTATCGCTTTGCGCCGATTCTCTCCCATTTTGCCACGAAAGGGCTCCCATGACCGCCATTGCCGCGTTTCTCCGCAAGACCCCCGTCATCCGACTGCATGATTATTTCACCGGTTCTGGGTTCACGTCCCTTCCGCCGATCGATTGGACCAAGCCTGAGTCGGAAGTTGTCGAACCCCTGATCAAGGCAGTCGACAACATGAGTGATGACGAAAAACAGCGCGTTATCATGAATGCGGGTCAAGTCGCTGCCCTGGCCGATGAGCCTGGCCAGAACGCCCTGCAGAATGTCGTTATTGACCGGGCAGTATTCGACACGCTGGAAGGGGCGAACAACCGGTCGCTCTGGGTGTTTTTGAATGAACCGGACCAGTTCCGTAAGGCAGAAGAGGTCCGCTACAACGATGAACGCCGCCGTGGTCGGTCGTGGAATGGCTTTGAAGTGGAGAAAGGCTGCACCGTTCGCCGGGATGCAGTTTCGGTTGCTGCCTTCACCAAGGCGATCCGTGATCGCTTCGCGACGCCGCACGTCCATGTTGATGTTTTCGACCGCCACCGCGTCATCCTCGATGAGCAGGAATGCGATCTGGTTCAGGTCGCTGTTTATCGCGAGGGGCGGCCGGAGGATATGCTTGGTTTCGACGCAAACAGCACGTTGTCGCGCCGTATCGTGAAGCCAGTGTTCGAGGCGGCTCTGACGTATGAGGCCGACACTGGTGTCATCGAGGTGGTGGCCAACACGCTGGACGACCGGAAGGATCTGACTTCATTCATGGCGCGCGACCTTCTCGGGATCGATTTCGATGAAAAGCATATCCCTTTGCGTGAATACAACCTCAGCATGCTGCTGAAGCCTTTCGATTTTCCGACCGATCCCGATGATGGGATCATGGGCGTCGCCGTGAAAGAATTGCGTTTTATGGAAGTAGGCGAACGCAATGAACGGATCACGCTCGAATCCATGTCGGGCGCGGACCGGTCGATTTGGGACATGGCCGAACAGCGGATCAATCTGGATATCGGTGGCGCGGGGAGTGTTTTGCCGGTCGCGACAGAGGCTCCGGAATGGATTATTACGCGTGCGCGCTTCACGATTAAATTTCACCCGGGCCCGGGCGGTGGCCGGGGAAAATCCCTGACGCTGACCGTGACCATGCCGCATGGCTGCAACCTGAAGGACATGACGCCGCATGAGCGTCTGATCGGCGAAAAGTATCTGCGCCGTTGGGGCATCCTTACTGACACTGCCGCTCTCGGTGACCTCATTGAGTAAGCGGGCGATCGATTTGCTGCTGCTGGTGATGGAAACCCGCGCCGCCAAGGTGCAGGCGGCAACATTGCGGCAGGTGGCGCCTCGGGCAACGGATCAGTTGCTCGGGACCAAGCTTCTGGTGGCGTCCGGGCATATCCCGGTCGTCACCGCGATGGACGACTTCGAGGATGAGCCCATCCCGGCGGAGTGGTGTGCCGAGCGCAGGCAGTACGGCTACCATAACAACGTCGGACGTTGGGTCTCAGTCGATGCTGATGAACTCGCGGCCTTGACCGTGGATTACCAGATGCTCTTCGCCAAGATGCTGGTCGCGTTTGATCGTGCTGGGCCGCCACGCCCGGCACCATTAATTGACGGCTTTGCCTGGGATATTGGAACTATCAGGCTGGCAGGGGCGAAAGCTCCGGTGCCTGTCTGGTACGCACGACGCCTGTCTGATCCTGCCGTCTGGGAAAAGATCTGTGCCCTCTTAGAACGCAGGCCGCCAGACGAAGTGCGTGTCGTCCTGACCTCGACACCAGGTGATCGCATCCCAATGACGGCGAACAAGCGGAACATCGTCGTCAGCATTGCCGATGTGTCGAGCGCCCCAGGTAAGCTCGCGATGTCGCCGCAGGCGCTTGGTGCCCGTGTGTTTCCAGGCCAGGTTCAGCGCAAGTTCCCGATCGACCATTCGGATGATTGCGGGATCGTCTGGCATCGGGACGAAACCCTGACATTCGGTGGGGACAAGCAGCGCCGCTTTCTGCAGCTTCTATTTGAAGCCTACTGGTCGAAATCACAGGTGCTGCGCTTGGCGGCAGTTCTAGAAGATGCGGGTTATGGCGGCCAGGTGAACACGTTGAAGAAAGCTTTTGGTCGCAGCGCCGAAAAATGGCGGTTCATCAAGGTTGATGATGGAAACTGCTGGATCGACCCCTAATCCATCACCCTCAAATTATTTCAGCAAAAAGCCGTCCTTCGGGGCGGCTTTTTTTCATTCTTATCCAGCTATTTTCGTTGCCTCCCAGTTTGCCTCCCGCCTGCCTCCACGGGGCCTCCCACGCCCTCCGTCATGTTGAACCCGCAAGTGTTCGCAAAAACCCCAAGGAGGTTCACATGGCGCTAAGACACCTTTCCCAGATCGAGCTGGCGGCTCGCTGGAACATATCGCACCGCACGCTGGAGCGGTGGCGGTACACGGGCGAAGGCCCGAAATTCATCAAACTCGGCGGCCGGGTCATCTACCGGCTTGAAGATGTCGAGGGCTTTGAGGCCGAACAGATTCGTGGCGCTGACCACGAGCCCCATCGTCCAATGTCGGCGTGAGGGGAACAACATGACAATTTCCAACCACATCACACTGGGCGATATCCACCGCATGCCGGTAGGCCAGATCGCGGCACTGCCCGCTGATCAACTGGCAATGCTCAAAGACGCGGCCGATCAGCAGCTCACCCAAGCCAAAACGGTCGCTGATTGGCTCGATGGCGCCATATCCCTGAAATACGCTGACCGTGCTGCCGAATTCCGTCACGGCGCGGGTAAGGACACCGGCACGATCCGCTTTGAGGATGACGGCGTCACCGTGATCGCCGAGTTGGCGAAACGGATCGATTGGGATCAGGCGAAACTCACCCAGATCGCTGAAAACATCGCCTCGTCTGGCGAAGACCCGGCGGAGTTCATCGACACCAAGCTGACGGTATCCGAGCGCAAATACACGGCACTGCCGGAATCCTGGCGGAAAGGATTTGAGCCTGCGCGCACGGTCCGGACCGGCAAACCCAAGTATCGGTTCGATTTGAACGGGGGTGCAGCATGACAGCTCTGACCCCCATCCTTGATCCTGTCCGGGATCTGCCCGGCCTGATCGACCGTGCGGCCAGCATGCTGGCAGGCGCCAAGACCGCAGCCGAAGTGCTGGAAGCGCGCGAAACAGCCGGACTGGCCTATGACATGGCCAAACGCACTGCGCGACTGCACACCGCCAAGGCCGCGCATGATGATCTGGTGGCAGCTGCACATCGTGCACAGGCTGATGCGCTGGAGATCGAAGCTGCTGCCAAGCGGCGCCTTGCAGATGAATACGATGCGGCGCAGGCGCGCGGCGAGGTTGCGCGTCTTGGGACCAACCAGTCTGATCTGGGTGTTTCCGAAGGGAACACCCGGCTGGCCACATCGTCAGATATCGGGTTGTCACGCAAGGCCATTCACGACGCCCGGCTGATCCGCGACGCAGAGGCCGCTGATCCCGGCATTGTGCGTCGCACGCTCGATGACCGGCTGGAGCATGGCGAGGAACCAACCCGCACGGCGCTGCGCAAAATGGTGACGGATGCCGCCATGCGCGGCTTGCGCCCGCAGCGCAGTCCCAGCCGACGCAATCCTCTCTACGTCCCGCCCACGCCTGAACAGGCGGCCTGGCAGCACGTGACCGGCACGTTCCGTGCTTTTGCCGAATGGGCCTCCGACGACAACCTGACCCTTGCCCAGGCGGGCATGTGGGAGGCGCAGAATGTCCCGTTTCACGACCTCGATGCCAAAGCCATCGCGCAAGGGTCGGCAGCTTTTACAACAATCAAGGAGTGGTTTGATGCTTGATAGCCAATCAGCGGCATTTGCCGAACGCGTCTGGGATTACGCATCCCGTCTGGGCAACAACGCCCCAAAGATCGCCGATGACATTATGGAAGCGGCTTTCCCGCTGACCTGCACGCAGGCACGTCAGGAAGGCGCACTGCGCATGCTGCGCACCGGCATCATCACCGAGGTCAAGCGCATCCTGCGCAACCGCGATGACGGATTGGGCCAGTCGGATTTCACAGAGGTCTGTGCGGCCTTCGCGCCACTGGTGAAGAAGTTGCGGTCAAAATCGTACTTCGTTGAAAGCGCGGAAGAGTATGTCGGTATACCCGCTCTGATTGCCGAGCCGGAATTGCTGGATGACGCACGCCAGTTCATGCGGCGCAAAGGCATCGAATGCCTTGGTGAAGCCAACCGTCTGGATGCGCTGTTTATGGCCGTCACAGCGGGAGCAGCTGATGCTGTGCCGATGATTTCCCATCCCACCATGCCGCAGTCAGAAGGAGTTCACTGATGGCGATTTCTCTCGCATCCCTGCGCACCACCTCGGCGCTCTCGCCGCCACGCATCCTGATGCACGGCGTGGCCGGTGTCGGCAAATCCACCTTTGCCGCCGATGCCGACCGGCCCGTGTTCGTCATGACCGAAGATGGCTTGGGCAAGCTGCAGGTGCCGCATTTTCCATTGGCCACCAGCTATGCGGAGGTCGCGGAGGCGCTCGACGCGCTTCTGAATGAGGGTCACGACTATGGCACCGTTGTCGTGGACAGCGTCGACTGGCTGGAACCGCTGATCTGGGCCGAAGCCTGCAAGCGCAACGGCTGGGCCTCAATCGAAACCCCGGGCTTTGGCAAGGGCTATGCCGAAGCGCTGACCGTCTGGCGCGAATATCTCGACAAGCTGAACGCACTGCGCGACCTCAAGGGCATGGCGGTCATTCAGATTGCCCATACCGATATCAAGCGTTTCGACAGCCCCGAGCACGAACCCTACGACCGGTATGTCATCAAGCTGCAGACCCGCGCCTCGGCGCTGCTGCAAGAACATTCCGATGTCGTGCTCTTTGCCAATTACCGGATCTCGGTCGCCAAATCCGATGTCGGCTTCAACAAAAAGGTGACCCGGGCGCTCGGGTCGGGTGCGCGCGTTATGCACACCGAAGAGCGCCCCGCCTTCCTCGCCAAGAACCGTTACGGCCTGCCAGACACGCTCGAGCTCAGCTGGGCCGAGTTCATGGCGGCCATGCCCCAATCTGAATGATACACCTGAAAGGATACCACTATGGCACGTTTTGATACGTCATTTGACGCCACCAGCGTTGAACCCACCACACCCTATGAGCTGCTGCCCGCAGGCAAATACAGCGCCCAGATCGTCGAGAGCGAGATGCGCGTGACCCGCAATGGCATGGGTCAGTTCCTCTGGATGATGCTCGACATCCTTGACGGCCCATACAAGGGCCGGAAGATCTTCGACCAGCTGAACCTGGTGAACCCGAACCCGACCACCGTCGAGATCGCGCAGCGCACGCTGTCTGCCATCTGCCATGCGACGGGCCGGATGCATGTCAGCGACAGCGAGGAGTTGCACCTGATCCCGATGACGATTCAGGTAAAGATCAAGCCGCCCAAGAACGGCTACGGCGAAAGCAACGCCATCGCCGATCTGCCACCCGAACAAGTGGGATCCCCAGCGCGCGCCGCTAAACCTGCTGCAACCCCGGCAACACCGCCAACAACGCAGGCTGCTGCCGCCCCGCCCAAGATGGCCTCCGCGCCCTGGAACAAAAAGAGCTGATGCACAGCGCTGCTCCGCGCCCCTGAGCGACGGGGCAGCGCCCAAACCCATCTGAGGATACTCCCATGACCGACCTGCAAAACGCGGCCCCTGTGGCCGTGATCGCCCCCGGCTTGCCTGATGACCAGCGCTGCCTGATCGACCTCGACGACGATATCGCCAAGATCCGCACGCAGATCGCCACCGCCGATCTGGCCCGCCAGCGCGGCCACAAGCCCATCGATCCCGACTGGTTCCACCGCGCGCGGACCGCCCTACGCCACCTGTGCCGCGAACGGGCGGAACTGCTTGCCAAAGGCACCGGCCGCCGCCGCCGCGAAAAGCTGAAAGATGCCCTGATCGGCGTGCTGCGCGAACGGTTTGATCCTGCGACCTGGGACAGCATTCTGATCGAGGCACAGGCCCGCAGTGAACGGGAGGGTTTGTGATGGCTGATCTTCCCGCACCGCCGACGCCGACACTCACGGCCATTTATGCGTCCTATGAGGCCCGGCAGGGTGATGGCTTTCGTGATCATCTGGGCGCGTCGATCATCGGCAAATCCTGTGCACGTGCGCTCTGGTATGATTTCCGCTGGATCACGCCCTCGCGCCATTGCGGTCGCCTGCTGCGCCTCTTTGAGACCGGCCAGCTGGAAGAGGACCGGATGGTCCGCAACCTGCGCGCCACCGGTGCCACTGTTCTGGAACTGGAACCGGAAACAGGGCGTCAAATCCGCGTTGAGGCCCATGGCGGTCATTTTGGTGGATCGCTTGACGGTGTGGCGCTTGGCCTGCTGGAGGCCCCGAAAACCTGGCATGTGCTTGAGTTCAAGACCCACGGCACAAAGAGCTTTGCCGATCTGACAGCGAAAGGCGTGATGCTGTCCAAGCCCCAGCATGCCGCGCAGATGCAGATCTATATGTATCTCACGGGTATCACACGGGCGCTTTACATGGCGGTCTGCAAGAATACCGACGCGCTGCATATCGAGCGGATCGAGGCTGACAGCGCCATGGCCGATCGTCTGCTGGACAAGGCTGGCCGGATCATCTTCGCCCAGCATCCGCCCGCGCGGATCAGCGAGGACCCCGCATGGTTTGAGTGTCGGTTCTGCGATCACCATGCTGCCTGCCACGACAGTGGCGGTGCCGCCGTGACCTGTCGGTCCTGCCTGCATTCCACCGCGGTCGATGGCGGGTGGCATTGCGCCCGGCACGACCGGATGCTGGCTCCGATCGAGCAGCGTGCGGCCTGCAGCAAACATCTCTTCATCCCCGATCTTGTGCCGGGTGAGGTCATCGATGCGGGGGACGACATCGTCACTTACCGCATGACCGATGGCTCCACCTGGTCAAATGACGCCCGTACCACGGAGGCCACATCATGCTGACCCTGCGCCCATATCAACAGGCCGCGATCGCTTCGATCTACGAATACTACGAGAACAAATCTGGCAATTGTTGCATTGTGATCCCAACAGCTGGAGGCAAGTCTCTGGTTATGGCTGCCTTCATCGAAGGCGTGCTGAAAGCCTGGCCTGACCAGCGCATTCTGATCGTGACCCATGTGCGTGAGTTGATCGCGCAGAACCATGCCGAGATGATCGGCCTTTGGCCTGACGCGCCAGCGGGCATCTATTCGGCGGGTCTGGGCAAGCGCGAGGCGCAGGCGCGCGTCTTGTTCGCAGGCATCCAGTCGATCCATCACCGGGCCCGCGAAATCGGCCACACCGATCTGGTGCTGATCGACGAGGCCCATCTGATCCCAGGCAAATCGAGCACGATGTATCGGCGTTTCCTCGATGCGCTGAGCGAGATCAACCCGGCGCTGAAGGTGATCGGGCTCACGGCCACGCCGTTCCGGCTCGACAGCGGCATGCTGCATGAGGGCAAGAACGCGCTCTTCACCGATATCGCCTATGAGGCGCCGGTCCGAGACCTGATCGATCAGGGATTTCTGAGCCCGCTTGTCTCAAAACTGCCCGCCACCCGGCTTGATGTGTCGAAGGTCGGCACCCGCGCTGGTGATTTCATTGCCCGCGACCTGGCGGCGGCGGTCGACCAGGAGGCGACCACCCGGGCGGCTGTCACCGAGATCATCGACTATGGCAAGGATCGGAAATCCTGGTTGGCCTTCTGTTCGGGTGTCGATCACGCCCGCCACGTTGCCGAGGAATTTGGACGCAGGGGCATCACCTGTCAGACGATCTTCGGCGATACACCCAAGGACGAGCGCGATGCCATCATCGCCGCGTTCAAGCGGGGCGAAATCCGCGCGTTGGCGTCGATGGGCGTGCTGACTACCGGCTTTAACGCCCCAGCCGTCGATCTCATTGCGCTCCTGCGTCCGACACAGTCAGCCGGACTCTATGTGCAGATGGTTGGTCGTGGCACGCGCCTGGCACCGGGCAAGGAGAACTGCCTCGTTCTGGATTTCGCGGGCAATGTTCGACGCCACGGGCCGATCGATCTCGTGCGTCCGAAGCGTCCTGGTGAGAATGGCGGGGGCGAGGCACCCACAAAGGTCTGCCCCATGTGTGAGAGCATCGTGGCGCTCTCGGCCACCGAATGTCCGGACTGCGGATACGAATTCCCGGCCCGTGAGGTGAAGATTGCGCCGACCGCAGCCACGCTGCCGGTCCTGTCGCAAAAAGCGCCTCAATGGCTGCTGGTGAGCGGCGTATCTTACACCCGTCACGACAAACGCGGCGGGCGGCCCTCGCTCAAGGTCACTTACAGCTGCGGTCTCGCCACTTACAGCGAATGGGTCTGTTTCGAGCATCAGGGCTATGCGCGCCAGAAGGCCGCGGATTGGTGGCGCAAACGTGCACCCGGTCTGCCCGTTCCGCTCGGCGTGAATGAGGCCATTGCGCAGGAAAGCCGTCTCATGCGCCCAAGCGAAATCTCGGTCCGTCCATCGGGCCGCTATTTTGAAATCTCCGGCTACAGGTTCGATCCATGCGCCAAACCCACCCAGGCCTCTGCGCCGTCTGCCACCGGGAACCTCGCGGCTTTGGTTGGTTCAACCCGGTCTTCCGCATCTCCGACCGGCGGCGGGACGCAAGCCGCAAGCACCTCTGCTCTCGCGTCTGCCAGGACATCTGCCATGGGAGGAAGGGCATGATCGACCCCACTCCGAACGAGAGCGAGGCCATGAGCGTCGGCGGCCAACAAGGCGGTGAATACCTCGAGAGCATCGGTAGATCCGATTTAACGACGCTGACCGAGACCGAGTGGGACCGCTTCATTGACGCGGTCGTCACCGGATATTGCGACCACCTGCGCGAGCTTGCGGCCAAGGACCGCACGCGGCTCGACGGGATGACCCCGGAGGTGCCCTTCTGATGGCAGAGACATCCTACATGGCGCGTTTCGGCGCGCGGCTGGTCACCAATGGCTATGCCATCCTGCCGATCGGTCCGGGCACCAAAAAGCCCGGGCAGTTCAAACGCGGTGCCTGGGCTGATTATCCTGAATGGAACCGGCACTCCGAGCGGGCGACGACCGATGTGGAGATCGCGACCTGGTCCGCATGGCCCGATTGCGGCATTGGCATTGTTGGCGGTGCAGTGGCTGCGGTCGATATCGATATCGTGGACAGTCCTGATCTTGCGCTCCAGATCGAGCAGCTGGCACGTGACAGGCTTGGCGATACCCCGGCGCTGCGGATCGGAAAGGCCCCGAAGCGCATGTTGATCTACCGCACGGCTGAGCCATTCCGGGGGATCAAGCGTCATCCGCTGGAAGTACTCTGCCTTGGCCAGCAGTTTCTGGCTTATGCCACCCATCCCGACACTGGCGCGCCCTATGCCTGGCCCGATGAGGGGCTGGCCGATCTCGATATCAGCGATCTGCCGGAAATCACCGCTGATGCAGCGGCTTCGTTTCTGGATGAGGCCTATGTGTTATTGCCTGAAGCCCTGCGCCAGCGTGGCCTGACAACTGCGTCCTCAACAGCCGAGCATTTGCGCAGCCATAGTCAGATTGGCACGTTGCCAGCCATCGCATCAGCCCTCGCATGGCTGCCCAATGCCGAGCTGGATTATGACAGCTGGATGCGGATCGGCATGGCGCTGAAAGGCGCGCTTGGTGATGCTGGCGCCGATCTCTTCGCTGACTGGTCAGCACAAGCAGCAAAGGATGTACCAGAGGCCACTGCCAAGGCCTGGGCCAGCTTCAAGCCCGATCGTATTGGAGCGGGCACGATCTACCATCTCGCCATGGAGCGTGGCTGGCAGCCTGATGCCTCTCTATGTCTGGACGGCTCTGCAGCCTGTGATGGGGAGCATCCTGCGGCGGGGCTGCTGTCCAGGTTGGGCGTTCAATCCGACCAAGACGGCGACACCCCGGCCAGCCCACCGTTCACGCTGGTCATCCCAGACGGTCTGGTGGGCGATCTGACGGATTACATGCTGGCCACTGCCCGGCGTCCGCAGCCGCTGCTGTCGCTCGGCGCAAGCCTCTGTGCCATTGGCGCGCTGATGGGGCGGCAATACCGCACGACAAGCAACCTGCGCTCGAACCTCTACGTCGTGGGCATTGCCGACAGCGGGTCGGGCAAGAACCACGCGCGCGAGATCATCAACGAGACCTTCTTCGAGGCGGGTCTGGCCCACCACCTCGGCGGCAACAAGATCGCATCCGGCGCAGGGCTTTTGACTGCGCTGCACCGCCAGCCCGCAATCCTGTTCCAGATCGACGAGTTCGGGATGTTTTTGGCGGCTGCCGCTGACCGCAAGCGCAGCCCGCGCCACATCACCGAGATCCTCGATAACATGACGGAGCTCTATACGGCGGCCGGTGGCATCTTCCTCGGGGCGGAATACGCGAACAGGGACGGCACGAACGAACGGCGCGACATCAACCAGCCCTGCCTGTGTGTTTACGGCACGACAACGCCGCTGCATTTCTGGGGCGCATTGCAGGGGGCAAACGTCGTTGATGGCTCACTTGCCCGCTTTCTGATCCTGCCCAGCGACGAGGATTACCCCGATGAGAATATCGCGGTGGGCATCCGGCAGGTCCCATCCGCGCTGATCCAGGGGCTTCAGCGCTTGGCGGCAGGCGGTGGGCACCAGAAGGGCAATCTTGCAGGCAAGACGGCGGATCAGAACACCAACGTCACACCGTTGATCGTCCCCATGACCGATGATGCCCGCGCGCGGTTCAAGGCGCTCAGTGTCGAATTGACGGGAGAGTTGCGGGCAGCCGCTGGTACGGCATGTACAGCGATCCTGGCACGCATTGGTGAAAACGCGCTGAAGCTGGCATTGATCGTGGCGGTGGGCCGTGATCCAGCACGTCCTGAAATCGACATCACTGCCACGGACTGGGCCATTGGCTTTGTCCAGAACTACGCACGGCGGACGATCGAGGCTGTCGAGCGGCATGTGGCCGATACCGAGGTTGAGGCGCATCTCAAGCGCCTCAAGGAAATTATTCGGAACGCCGGGGCAAAAGGGATCACCAAATCCGAAATCACCCGCGCATCACAATGGTTGAAATCCCGCGACCGAAATGAGATTCTGGAAACGCTGATCGAAAGCGGGGATATCACCACCGGCATGCGCGGCTCATCGACAAGGCAAGCCATGGTCTACCGGATGGCCAGATGGCATGGACCCTGGCGAGATGCTTCAGGGCGCAAAATCAGTCAGAAGGAACCGTGATGATGCGTAACCTGCTGGAAGTAAACTGCAAAATCTGTTCCTTCACGTCCTTCAATCTTTCAAGAGGATACCTATACCCCTCGCGTGTATGCGCGCGCGATTAAGAATAGAGAGACATACCCTTTATAACTATATAATTAATTGAACTATTATATATTACTAAGGGACCTCAACGGGTTAGCAGGGCCAAACCTTCATTGAAGGCCCCTTGAAGCCAAAGAAGAATTCGCTGGGCGGCCAGCTCGCCCCGCACCTGACGTGACCAGACCACCCTTCGGGGCTTGGCGAGACCGCAGCCTTCACCGGCCAGCCCTCTCGCCTCGCTCGCCAAACCGAAGAGGAGGTCTGCATGACCCAACCCACACAAACCCCGCGCACCATCCTGGCCCTTGATCTCGGCACCACCACCGGCTGGGCCATCCGTGGCTATGACGGCCTGATCACCAGCGGCACTGCCAGCTTCAAGCCCGGTCGCTACGACGGTGGTGGCATGCGCTACCTGCGCTTCACCAACTGGCTGACGGAGATCGACCGGCTGTCAGGCCCGATTTCGACGATCTGGTACGAAGAGGTAAGGCGGCATGCAGGCACCGATGCTGCCCATGTTTACGGCGGCCTCATGGCCTCGCTGACCAGCTGGGGTGAACTCAGGGGCGTGCCATATGAGGGCGTCCCAGTTGGCACCATCAAGCGCCATGCCACCGGCAAGGGCAATGCGCCGAAGCAGGCCATGATCGATGCGGCTCGCGCCCGCGGGTTCTCGCCCGCCGACGACAACGAGGCCGACGCCATCGCAATCCTCCTCTGGGCCATTGAGACCCGGGGAGGTGTGCAATGAGTGGCATGCGGTTCACACCAAAGGGGTACGGCGGTCACCGCCGGGACCCCGAGCAGGTCAAGCACGACGGTTGGCACGAACAAGGTGTGTTGGCCGTCAGCGTCCATGACGACCGTCTGACATGGCCCGAGCGCGCATTAGTCGAACAGCTTGGTGCCAAGCTCTACGGGCCACGTCTCACAGGGGAGGTGCGCAATGGGTGATCACATCTGGACCGCCGACGACGTGGCCGACCATTTCGAGGAAGCATTCCGCACCCTGCGCAAGCTGCCGCCGGTCAAGGCGCGCGGGTATTTCAGCGCATGGCCCGACTTTGCCCGATCGAGAAAGGAGATCGCAGCCATGGAGCCAGAGCCGATGCGGGTCTGGCCGTCGGCGACAGCCATCACCCGGCTCGAGCAGACATTCGACTGGGTGCTCTGGATCAATGAGGCCGAGCGCAAGCTGATCTGGTCACGTGCTGCCCGCATGCCGTGGAAGCAAATCAGTGGTGAATTAGGGGTAGATCGTACCACTGCGTGGCGGAGGTGGCAGCTGGCGCTGACAAAGATAGCCTCACGGCTGAATGCCTAACGACTCCAATGTGTTGCAACACTTTTGTTCTCGACACATGCAACATTTCCATGCTACCTGTAAGGCATAATGGGGAGAGTGCGTTGGAAGACGGTTCTCCCCGTTTTCATTTGGGCGGCTGATGGTTCTCAGGTCTGCAACTGCTTACCGGTTGATCGACAGAAAACCGTCTCTGCACAAAATGTTGCATCATCTAACCCATTGATATTGAACGGGTCCTTCCTGTTCGTAACCGTATACGGGGGGGCGAAGCGCGCAATATCGCCAGCGACAGGGCCGGTTTTTTGGGAAGCCACCCCGGCGGGCATCCACCCGCGATCTTCTGAAAACCATAATAAAACAAACCTTCGGAACCGGACACGTCCGGTGGCCGCTGGACCCCTGTCGGAGTCCAGGCTGGCTGCCGGTGTCCGGAGTCCAGGGGATCCACCTCATGGAGGCGAACCGACCAGCATGACCCTGAGCTTTTCCCCGGACGCCATTGAGACATGGCCGCTGACCAGGCTCCAGCCTTATGCAAAAAACGCAAAAATGCATGGCGCGGATCAGGTCGCGAAGATCGCCGCCAGCATGGCCGAGTTCGGCTGGACGGTTCCCTGCCTCGTCGCGGACGACGGCGAATTGATCGCGGGCCACGGCCGGGTGCTGGCCGCTACGCAGCTCGGGCTGACCGAGGCCCCAGTGATTGTGCTGGGGCATCTGACCGACGCACAGCGCCGTGCCTACCGGATCGCGGACAACAAGCTGGCAGAAAGCCCATGGGATGAAGCGCTGCTATCGGCCGAACTGAACGACCTTCTGGCCGAGAACTACGACCTGTCGCTCATCGGCTTCGATGACGCTGAACTCGAGGCGCTGTTGGCCGGAGATGTTGATCCTGAGGCCGCGTCCCGAGAGGGCGAAGATGACGTTCCGGAGGCGCCTGAGACCCCGATCAGCCGTCCCGGCGATCTCTGGGTGCTGGGCAAGCATCGGTTGCTCTGCGGTGACGCGACCGTTGCCACCGAGGTCGAGCATCTGCTGGGCGACGTGAAGCCGCTCCTGATGGTGACCGATCCGCCCTACGGCGTCGAATACGATCCCGGCTGGCGCAACAAGGCGGGAGCCGCCGCAACCAAGCGCACCGGTAAGGTGCTGAATGACGACCGTGCTGACTGGCGTGAGGCCTGGGCGCTATTCCCGGGCGATGTGGCCTATCTCTGGCATGGCGCGCTGCATGCCACGACTGTCGCGGACAGCCTTGAGGTATCTGGATTCAAAATTCGATCCCAGATCATCTGGGCCAAGGATCGCTTGGTGCTGAGCCGCGGTGATTATCACTGGCAGCACGAACCATGCCTCTATGCCGTGAAAAAGACCGGCAACGGCCATTGGGCGGGTGATCGCAAACAAACGACACTTTGGCAGATCGCCAACAAGGATCAGGATGCTGAAACTGTGCACGGGACGCAAAAACCCGTCGAGTGCATGCGTCGGCCGATCCTGAACAATTCCAGCCCGGGTCAAGCAGTGTACGAGCCCTTCATGGGATCCGGGACCACGCTGATCGCCGCCGAAACGACGGGCCGGGTCTGCTACGGGATCGAACTCAATCCGGCTTACGTCGATGTCGCTGTGGAGCGGTGGCAGCAGTTCACGGGCAAGGACGCTGTCCTTTCCTGCTCGGGCGAGACCTTCAACACAATCAAAACCAAAGACGCGTGAGGCGATGCATGACCTGGCTTTACCTTCCTCCGGATACGCTTCCGGAAACGGAGACGCATGCCTGTTCGGCCTCTCGCTTTGCTCCGGTGCAGGCGGGCTCGACCTCGGGCTCACCATCGCCATCCCCGGATATCGAACTGTGGGCCATGTCGAACGGGAAACCTACGCCGCAGCCACTCTCGTGGCGCGGATGGAAGACGCGGCCCTGGATCGCGCGCCTGTCTGGGACGACGTTGGAACCTTCGACGGCCGTCCGTGGCGCGGCGCTGTGGACATCGTCACTGCGGGTTATCCGTGCCAGCCGTTCTCCGTCGCAGGCAAACGCCTCGGCACCGAGGATCCACGCCACCTCTGGCCGCATGTCGCCCGCATCATCGGCGAAGTTGAACCGTCCTTCGTCTTCCTCGAAAACGTCGCCCATCATCTCCGCCTCGGCTTCCCCGAAGTCGCCGGAGGACTGGTCGGCATGGGCTACCGCCTTGCGGCGGGCCTCTTCACGGCGGCGGAAGTCGGTGCACCCCACAAGCGCGAGCGGCTGTTCATCCTCGCCATCCGCGAAGTCGACGAATTGGCCGACCCCGCGCGCCTGCTCTGGGACCCGCTCGAGTGGCGGGAACCGAACGGAAATTCTGCGAATGTGGCCGACGCCGAGGGCAAGTGCCAACGAGAACCGGCAGACGAAACCAACGCCCTCGCAAGAAGCAGGCAAGCATGGGATGAACCTGGCAACGAGCGCTGCGATGTGGCCCACGCCGCAGACCGACAGCTTTCGGAGCCGGGGCGGCGACCGGAAACACGAGAAGGGTCTGGACGGCATGGCGCGGGACTGGCCGACGCCGATGGCCAACGACGGCTGCAAGCCGAGTGCTGGCAACCGCAAGACAGCGGATCTGACCCATGCCAGCCGCATGCGGATGACGCCGACGGCCCGGGATCACAAGGACGGGGCAACGACGTTGGCGAACACGCCGGTGAACGGCCTGCTTGGCCGCCAGGTCCTGGTGACGCCGATAGCTGGGAGCGATACCTCCGAGCCGCGCCGGACCTTGAACCCAGCATTCGTCGAGGCGCTGATGGGCTGGCCCACCGGGTGGACCGGCTTCGCCTTTGTGGCAACGGAGTGGTCCCGCTGGTTGCGGCGCATGCGCTGCGAACTCTGGCAGCTGAACTGCTGGCCGATGGATGACGAGGCGCCAGCATGAGACAGTCGCGCCTCATGTCGCTGGTCGAATCCGTCGCCAACATGATCGTCGGCTACAGCGTCGCGGTCGTGACGCAAATCCTGATCTTCCCGATCTTCGGGCTGCACACGACGCTGGCGCAGAACCTGAAAATGGGCGCGGTGTTCACCGTCGTCAGTATCGTGCGTTCGTTCGCCCTGCGGCGCTGTTTCGAGGCCATGCGCGGAAAACAATGACGACCAAAGAACGCCAGACTTTGGTTTTCGGAAGATGGCGTATAGCCTACGACAAAATCTGTAGGGACCAATAGATGCCTCAACTGAATGTCAAAGGGCTTGATCGCAGCGAATGGGGGAACTCTATTGTTCGCCTGCACCAATCGCATCGAAGTGGGATTGGGCGGTACGGCGTTGCACGAATAATCAACTCCGCTGATCGATCACGATCATGCGATGCGGTGTTGCTAGGCCATGACGACGAAAACACGATCTACATGGCCTTCGATACGAGGCAAGCACTCGGGATCGATAAAGGCCAGCGTTTGAGTTTTGAACTCACAGAACTTGGCTGGCTCGGTAAACTCCGTTGGTACCTCAAAACACCTGACCCAAGGATCTACATTCCTGCATGGCTCGCTGTTTGGTCGGTCGTTCTTGGTCTCTTGGGGTTCTTGCTGGGCGTCGTCGCGCTTCTGAAATAGTCAGAGATCCGTTTGAATGGAAGTATGAGGCCGAGGATTGTACCACCGCCCCAATGGAGCGGCGGTCATGTTCTGGTCTGGAGCTTTAGCCTCAGTCGGCAGGGAGTTTGTAGACCCGCCCCCGATCCTCGACCTTCTCCGAGGTGACGTCGAGGCCCAGCTTCTTCTTCAGCGCCCCGGCCATCGCGCCGCGCACCGTGTGAGCCTTATGCCGACTTCGGCATAAGTCGCATTATGCCGATGCCCGGATTATGCCGATGTAGGTCTGTAAGTCGTTGTTTCCGGCGGGGACCGCTGTGTCGGGGTCGGCATAATCAGAGGGCTTCGAGGAAGGCGAGGAGTTTGTCTGTCGGCCGGAAGCGGCCGGGTTTGGTCGTGATCGGGGCTGTCCTTTCGAGGGCCCTTTCCTTGATTTGCAGGTCCGCGTGCAGGTAGATCTGGGTCGTCTCAACCTGTTCGTGGCCGAGCCAGAGCGCGATCACCGCGGTGTCGATGCCGGCGCGCAGCAGACGCATGGCCGCGGAATGCCGCAGGACATGCATGGTCACCCGCTTGCGTGCGAGGGATGGGCACCGGCTGGCCGCATCCTTGACGTATCCGGCCAGTCGGCGTTCAAGCGCATCGCGGCTGAGAGCGCGTCCGGTGCGTGTCGGGTACAGCGGGTCTGCTGGCTGACCGGCCCGCTCGGCCAGCCAGACCCGCATCACGGCAACAGTGCCGGATGTGAGCGGCGTGATCCGCTGCTTTCGCCCCTTGCCGTTGCAGCTGACATGCGCACCGGCTCCGAGATGGACGTCGACGCAGGTGAGCCCGATCAGTTCGGAGGCCCGAAGGCCGGTCTGGACGGCGAGGCCGAACAGCGCCGCGTCGCGCCGCCCGGTCCAAGTCGCCCGATCCGGCGCGGCCAAGAGGGCGTCGATCTCCGCCTCGGTCAGCCAGGTCACCAGACGCCGTTCGAAGTGCTTCGGCGGAATGGCCAGAACGCGCTCGATGGTGGCGGCATGTTCGGGATGGCGCAGGGCCGCGTAGCGGAACAGGGACCGGATCGCGGCCAGTCGGGCGTTGCGGGTGCGCACGCCGTTCTGTCGCTCGTGCTCCAGATGGTCGAGGAAAGCGCCGATCAGGGGCGCATCGAGATCGTCGATGTCGAGCTTTCCCGGCGCCTTGCCGTGTTGCTCTGACGCGAAGATCAGGAGGAGCCGCAATGTATCGCGATAGGCCTGAACCGTGTTCGGGCTGACCTGGCGCTGGCGGACGAGGCGGTCGGTGAAGAACGCCTGCAGGGTCGTGGCCAGCGCACTCATGCGTCACCCGCCAGATGGCGCTCGAGCCGTTCGCCTGCCAGTGCCAGAAGTTCCGGCGCCGCCGACAGGTACCAGTAGGTGTCGCCGGGATCGGCATGGCCGAGATAGGTGGACAGAATGGCGAGGCGGGAGCCGGGCTCGCCTGTCCTGTAATCGTCGATAATGGTACTGACGGCGAAGCTGTGCCTCAGATCGTGGATCCGGGGCCGGCACGCCGCCGAGCGTGGGGCAATGCCGCAGTGATGCAGCAGTTTCCGGAAGATCGGCTGCACGGTATTGTAGCGCAGCCGTTTGCCGCGCGAACTGATCAGCAGGACCGGCGGGCCCTCGGGACAGGGGCGGTCGTCGCGGTGCAGGTAGTCCTGCAAGGCAGCGACCGTCGTCGGGTGCAGCGGCAGGGCGCGGGCCTTGTCGAATTTGCCGTGCCGGATCGTCACCATGCCGCCGCCCGCGTCGAAGTCGCCGCGGTCGAGGCCGATTGCCTCGCCGATCCGCATGCCGGTCGTCGCCAGCAGACCGATCAAGGTCCGGTAGGTTGCCTGCACGTGTGTTCCGCGCAGGTTCCCCGTGGCCCGCATCAGCGCAGCAATCTCCTGGGGCGTGTAGAGATAAGGTGTTGCGCGGCGTATTTGCGCCGGCAGAAGATCGTCGGCCGGCACCTCGGTCCTCGGGTCGAGCGTGCGCAGGTGCCGAGCGAAGAGACGGACCTCGGCCAGCCGCCGGGAGGTCCAGATCGCATCAGCGCCAGCGGGCTTTGTCGCCCAGGCCAGCGCTGTCCCGGCCCGGACATGGGTCTCGCCGCGATCCTCGGCGAAGGTCACGAACTGGCCGAGAAGCCGCTCGGCCTTGTCCATCTTGTAGCCGAGGGCGCGCCGCATCGTCAGATAATCGGCAAGGGCATTACGCAAGTGGCTCATAGCGCGCCCTCCGGCCAAGGGCGCGCGATCAGGCGCAGGGTGTCGCGGTCAACCTTGGCGTAGATCGCCGTGGTCTCGACACGACGATGACGCAGGAGCTGCCCGATCTCCGGCAAGGATGCGCCGGCGCGCAACAGTTCCGTTGCCACGGTATGGCGCAGGCGATGAGCGTGGATGCGCCCGAGGTCCGCGCGCCGGGCGGCATCCGCCACGATGCCGCTGACCCGGCTCGCGCCGAGAGCATGATGGGGCGCGAAGTGCCGGACGAACACGGTCCGCCCCTGCGCGTCCGCCGGTCGGGCATGGCGCAGGTATTCGGCCAGTCGGCGGCCGACATCCGGCGGAAGCGGGAGCCGCTCGTGACAATTGCCCTTGCCGCGCACGCGGATCGTGCCCGCGCGCCAGTCGATATCGTCGAGCCTGAGCCCAGCGACCTCGCCGCGCCGCAGGCCGAGCCGGACCAGCAGGGCCAGGATCGCCAGATCGCGGCAACCGACGGCGGTATCGGCATCGCAGGCCGCGAGAAGGCGCCGCACCTGATCAGGTTCGAGCCCCTTGGGAAGTCCGGCCAGTCGGCGACGCAGGACCTTCGGCACGGCCGGGACAAGCGAGCGTTCCGTCACGCCGTCCAGATGCAGGAAGCCGAGGAACGACCGAAGCGCCGTGACCGTCAGCTTCGCCACGCCGGCGTTCAGGCGCGGGCACCACGCCACAACGAAGGAGGTGATATCGGCCGGGGTCAGCCCCTCGAGATCGAACTGCCCCGCGGCCATTCTGCGGACCAGGAACGGGCGCAGGCAATCAATGTACCGATCGGTCGTACCATCCGCGAGGCCGCGTTCCGTGACCAGGAACTGCCGGTACCGGTTCAGGATTGCCCCGGCGGGATCGTCATCCACTGCGGCTTCGGCCGCGGGCACCAGTCCCAGCCCGCGCAAATGGTCGAGAGCGGGCCCCAGTGCCTTGCGTGTCTTCAGCTTGCGGACGCCCGCGGCCCGGCGGTCAGCCATGAACCGATCGACCTGCGCCATGGACAAATCGCCCATCGCGAGCTCTTGCGCCTGCAACCAGCCGATCAGGTCGTTGAGCAGCCTGCGCTGCTTCCAGAGCGTGGAGGCCGCGTATCCCTGCCGCCGCAGATCCTGCTCAAGGCCTTTGGAAAGGGCCGTGACCGGGTTCTTGCGCCGTTTCTTCTTCGGTTCGATCACTATGATATCTCCTCGTTTCGACGTGAAAGAGGAGACGTTACCAGCCTGCAGCCCCGAGGATTATGCCGAACCCGATGCGGCAAAACTGCAGTTATTCAGATACTTACACAGTTACATCGGCATAATCCGGGCATCGGCATAATGCGGCTGCCAGTTCGTGGCGGCCATGATCTCTTCGATGGTCGCTCCGTCCGGCGCGCGCAGCATCGCGATTAGGGTGGCCTGCTTGGTTCCCTCGCGCGGCGTGCGCGTCTTTGGCGCGGCTTCGGGTCCGGTGGGAGCGTCCGGCGCAGGCTCCTCGGTCGGGGCGTCCGTCGCGCCCGCAGGGGCGGTGTTCACGTCCTCCGGCTCGATGTCGATGGCGGCGAGGCCTGCGGCGGTGGCGACCAGTGTGACGCCGTGGCCGTCGCCGGTCTCGCGCCAGACGGGCTCGCCCTTGCGCATGTTCGCATCGACCTCTTCGAGGAAGCCCTTGGCGAGCATCGCGCCGACCACCTTGGTGGCGGCCCCGCCGCGCAGGCTCTCGGGCAGCGGCAGGGCAATGCGGTCCTCCGTCTGAGCCGCGCGAGAAAGAATGATCGTCTGGGTGTCGGAAAGTTTGGTCATGGGGTCGTCTCCGTGTTCGAACCGCGACCGTCGCGGTCTTCTACGACCCCAAGCCGCGCAGGGCGCGCGGCCGGAGTTCGGGCGGTGGCCCGAGGTCAGATCAGCCCTAGGTCTCGCAGAAGCACTGCAGCGGCGGGCAGCCGGTCGGTGGCGACGTCGATGGCGATCGTCATGCTGTCGGCGGTGAGGCGGGCCGGAATGTCGGCCTCATCGCGCAGCGACGCTTCGATCTCGTCGAGAACCGCTGGGATGCGGCTCGCGTCCCAAGGCTCGTTGAGGCCCCGAATGGCGATGCGGATGGTGCTGGATTCCATGGTGCTTACTCCGCGTGCTCGCCTTCGCTGAATGCGCTGTCGGTGATGCGCTTCAGGAGGCTGGCGTAGTGCTCAAGGGTGCCGACATGGCCCCAGTTGATCTCGTCGGGGTGGGCGTTGAAGTGGTCGTCGCTGAGGTTTGCCAAGCGCGCCAGCGCCTCGTCGATCTCGGCTTTCTTGCCAATGAAGGCGTTCAATGCCGCCTCCTTGTTCCGCGCAGCCTTCTCAGCGCGCAGCTGGTGGCAGGGTGTGGTGATCGGGTTCAGGCGGGTCATCGTGGCGGCTCCGTTGTGAGTTGCATCGTTTTCGTGGAACCACGTTCGCTCTGGTACGGAGGCTTATCAACTACATAAGCACATGATTTTGAATGATAATCGGAGCGCGCAATGGAGGGTCTGAGCGAGCGCCAATACGCCACTCGCGTCGGTCTGTCGCGCGGGGCAATCCAGAAGGCCAAGGCGACAGGGCGGCTGGTTCTGTACGGCGATGGCAGCATTGACGCGTTGGCCAGCGATGCCCTGCGCGCCGAGGCGACCGATCCGTCGAAGACCCGGAAAGCGCCGCAGCCAAAACTCAAACCTGTCCCGGAGGCGGCAGTGTCCGCAGTCGGCGAGACGCTCCGTGAACAGGGGTTAGCGGCGCCACAAATCGGCAGCGGCACCACGTTCCTGCAGGCCAAGACGGCGAACGAAGTGCTAAAGGCGCAGGAGCGCCGCCTCCGGTTACAAAAGCTGAAAGGCGAGTTGATCGACCGGGCCCGCGCGCTGTCGCTGGTGTTCCGGCTGGCGCGGCAGGAGCGCGACGTCTGGGTCAACTGGCCGTCGCGAGCGGCGGCGCTGATGGCGGCCGATCTGGGCGTCGAGCCAGCAGCAATGCAGAAGGTTCTGGAGAAACATGTCCGTGCCCAACTCGACGATCTTGCCGAGGTCAAACCCGATCTCCGGTGACGCCGACGATATGCTGGATTTTGACGGCGCTGCGGAAATCCTGCGCGCCTGGGGTGCTGGCCTCACGCCGGATGCGGACCTGACCGTTTCCGAATGGGCGGACCGGCACCGAATGCTTTCGGGGCGCGCTTCGGCAGAACCCGGGCGGTATCGAACGGCGCGCACGCCCTACATGGGCGAAATCATGGATCGACTTTCACCCGGCGATCCGACGCAGCGGATCGTCTTCATGAAGGCGGCGCAGGTCGGCGCGACCGAGGCCGGCAACAACTGGATCGGCTTTGCCATCCACCAGGCACCGGGCCCGATGCTGGCGGTCCAACCAACGGTGGAACTGGCGAAACGGAACTCAAGGCAACGGATCGATCCGCTGATCGACGAGAGCCCCGAATTGCGGGAGCGGGTCAAACCGGCCCGCTCCCGCGACGCGGGCAACACCATGCTGTCGAAGGAGTTTGCGGGCGGCATCCTGATCATGACCGGAGCGAACTCGGCCGTGGGTCTGCGCTCGACACCCGCGCGCTACATCTTCCTCGACGAGGTCGATGCCTATCCGGCCTCCGCTGACGACGAAGGCGATCCGGTCACGCTGGCCGAAGCGCGGTCGCTGACATTTGCCCATCGGCGCAAGGTGTTCCTGGTTTCGACCCCGACAATCCGGGGGCTCTCCCGGATCGAACGCGAGTTCGAGGCAAGCGATCAGCGGCGGTTCTTTGTGCCATGCCCGCACTGCGGTCAGGAACAGTGGCTGAAGTTCGAGCGGCTGCGCTGGCAGAAGGGTCGTCCGGAAACGGCGGAGTATCACTGCGAGGGCTGTGAGACACCCATCGCCGAACACAACAAGACGGCGATGCTGGAGGCAGGCGAATGGCGCGCGACTGCGACGGCCGCCGATCCTGGCACTATCGGCTATCACCTCTCAGCTCTCTATTCGCCGGTCGGCTGGCTGAGTTGGGAGCGGATCGTGCGGGCCTGGGAGGCGGCGCAAGGGTCGGACGAGGCGATCAAGGCGTTCCGCAACACGATCCTCGGCGAAACATGGGTCGAAACCGGCGAGGCGCCGGACTGGCAGCGCTTGGCGGACCAGCGCGAGACTTGGGAAGGAGGCACTGTTCCAGAGCGGGGCTTGTTCCTGACCGCCGGGGCGGACGTTCAAAAGGATCGCATCGAGGTCGATGTCTGGGCCTGGGGCCGCGGGCTGGAGAGTTGGCTGATCGATCACCTGGTCATTGAGGGCGGGCCCGGCGATCCGGGTTGCTGGCAGCAGCTGACCAATTTGCTCGGTCAGACCTGGGAGCATGCCTCAGGTCAACCGATGACGTTGGCACGGCTGGCGATCGATACCGGCTACGAGACCAGTGCTGTCTATGCCTGGTCGCGACAGGTCGGATTCGCGCAGGTTGCCCCGGTCAAAGGCGTTGAAGGCTTCAACCGCTCGAGCCCGGTCACTGGCCCGACTTATGTAGACGCGACCATCGCAGGCAAACGGCTGCGGCGCGGGGCGCGGCTTTGGACGGTCGCCACCTCGACCTTCAAGACCGAGACCTATCGCTATTTGCGGCAGGACCGCCCGACGCGGGAGGAAATCGAGGCTGGGCACCTTTGCCCGCCCGGAACGATACATCTGCCAAACTGGGCGGACGGCGAGTGGTTGAAGCAATTCACGGCCGAACAACTGATCACGGTGCGCACCAAACGCGGCTTTGCCCGGCTCGAATGGCAGAAGCTGCGCGAACGCAACGAGGCGCTGGATACACGGGTCTATGCGAGGGCCGCGGCTTGGATATTGGGCGCTGACCGTTGGTCCGATGCGCGGTGGACTGATCTGGAAGCACAGGTCGGGGTCACGGCGGAGGACATGGCTGGGGACGGGGCGGGAAACACCACGCCCGCTTCTCGGCGCGCGGGACCACAGCGGCGAACCGTGCGCTCAAATTACATGAGGTGAATTGATGTCTACGATTGCCGAGCTCCGTGCCCGCCGCGAGACCTTGGCTGTTCAGCGTTCCTCTGGCGTGGCGCGCGTCAGCTACGACGGAAAGACGGTGGATTATCGCAGTGTGGCGGAAATCGACCGGGTCATCGAGGCGCTCGACCGCGAGATCGCAGCTGCAGAGGGACGACGGATCGTTCGGCAGGTGCGTGTGACGACGACGAAGGGTCTTTGATCCATGGGCCTGTTCGATCGCTTTCGCCGCCGGAGTCCCGGCGGTCCCGCTGCTGTGACCGCGCGCCTCGAAGGCGCGATGGCCCGGCGGCGGCTTCGCGGCTGGAACCCGCCGCTAGAGAACATCAATTCGCTGGTCGCCTCGGGCGGCCCGCGTTTGCTGGCGCGGTCGCGGGAACTGGTCGTCACGAACGGCTATGCCGCCAATGCCTGCGAGGCATTTGCGTCGAACATGATCGGTGACGGGATCAAGCCGTCGTCGCTGATCGCCGATGCGGCGTTGCGTGACAATGTTCAGCGCCAATGGCTCGCCTGGACCGACGAGGCGGATGCCGACGGGTTGACTGATTTCTACGGCCTGCAGGCCATGGTCGCGCGGGAAATGTTTGTGGCGGGCGAATGCTTCGTGCGTCTGCGCCCCCGCCGCGCCGAGGACAGCCTGCTTGTGCCGCTGCAACTGCAGCTGCTGCAGTCGGAGATGCTGCCGTTCGAGAAGACCGAGGCGGCGGCAAATGGCAATCGCATCCGCTGCGGTATCGAGTTTGATGGCATTGGCCGCCGCGTGGCCTATCACTTCCGGCGTCGACATCCGGGAGACAGCACCGACCAAGGGGCTGTGATACCGGAAACGGTCCGCGTGCCAGCCGCCGATGTGCTGCACATCTACCGGCCCATTGACGCGGGCCAGATCCGGGGCTTGCCGCATGTGGCACCGGCCATGGTGCGGCTGTTTCTGCTGGATCAGTACGACGACGCCGAACTGGATCGGAAGAAAACCGCGGCGATGTTCGCAGGGTTCATCACCAAGACCGCGCCGGAAGACCCGATGATGGGTGAGGCCGAGGCCGATCTCAATGGCACCGCCATTGCGAGCCTCGAACCCGGCACGATGCAGGTGCTGCTGCCGGGCGAGGATGTGAAGTTCTCCAGTCCTGCAGATGTTGGGGGCGGCTATGAGGCGTTTCAATATCGGACGCTCTTGTCGGTATCAGCCTCACTGGGGCTGCCGTATCACCTCGTAACCGGGGATGTGCGCCAGGCGAACTATTCGAGCCTGCGGGCAGAGCTGGTCGAGTTCCGGCGACGCATTGGCCAGCTGCAGCATGGGGTGATGGCACATCAGTTGTGCCGTCCGATCTGGCGGCGCTGGCTTGAGACGGCTGTGCTGTCGGGGGCGCTGGATATCGGTGATCCCGCCGTCGCGCGACCGGTTCAATGGATCCCCCCGCGTTGGGACTGGGTCGATCCGCTGAAGGACATTCAGGCACAGGTGCTGGCGATGGAAGCGGGTATCACCTCGCGCCGCAAGGTGGTCGAGGCCACAGGATATGACGTCGAGGAAGTCGACCGAGAGAATGCGGCGGATGCCAGGCGTGTCGCTGATCTGGGGCTGAGCTACCGCGCGAGCCCCGGCGAAACGCAAGGTGCCCGCGCGACGCCTGCAGCGCGGCCGGATCCGGGTGATGGCACAGGCGGAGACACAGGCGACGGATCCGCCTCCACCGATCCCGCCACCGAACAGGAGTGATTTTATGACAAGCTGGTATGCGATCCGCGCCCGGGGAACGGGTGCGGAAGTGGCGATCTATGACGAGATCGGTGCCTTTGGGGTTTCGGCGAAGGGGTTCCTTGCCGAACTCGGCGCACTGCCCGACGGGACGCCGGTCGATCTGCGGCTGAACAGCCCGGGCGGGTCAGTCTTCGATGCGGTGGCGATCTACAATGCGCTGAAGCGGCACGAGGGCACGGTCACGGTCTGGATCGACGGCATTGCCGCCTCAGCCGCGTCCTATATCGCGATGGCGGGTGACGAGATCGTCATGCCGGAAAACGCGTTCCTGATGATCCACGACCCGTCGGGGTTGGCAATGGGCACAGCGGGCGACATGCGCGCCATGGCCGAGGCGCTGGACAAGATCGCAGGCAGCCTCGTTCGGGGATATGCCGCCAAATCCGGCAAATCCGATGACGAGATCGCAGTGCTGATGGCGGCTGAGACCTGGTTCGATGCGGCCGACGCGGTGGCGGCGGGTTTCGCGGACCGGCTGGCGGACCCTGTCAGGATGGCCGCGCAGTTCGACATCGGTCGGTTCCGCAATGCGCCGCCCGACCTCGTCGAGGCCGTGGATGGCACAGACCAGGAGGATGTTCCGACCGATGCGGAGGGCGTTCCGGCCGAAGGCAATCCAGAGACAGGTATGAACACACACCCAGAGATCGACAGTATCGTGGACGGCGATGTCGAACCTGCTGACTGCACCGGTGAGGCGGGTAGCGACGATGCTCTTGTCGAGCCCGGGGGGCAAGTTGAGGCCGACGACATGCCCAGCCCTTCGGATCCGGTCCCGGCTCCGGGGGGCGCACCGCCCGATCCCGCCGCGATCCGCGCCGAGGCGATCAGCCATGCCCGCGCTGTCGTCGATCTTTGCCGCCTTGCGGGCCAACCACAGATGGCTGGGCGGTTCCTCGAACAGGACGCCAGTCTCGACGAGGTGCGCATGGCTCTTCTGGCGGCAAAAGCCGAGGCCGAGCCCGAAATCACTGCCCATCACCCGCAACCCGGCCGGAGCACGACAGCCCGTCCCTGGGGCGAGATCGTCGCCCGCACCTTCAAGCTGAAAGGATAACCACGTGACCACGCTCACCGAGACCACGCATCCCGGAGGCTTCCTCGTCTGGGAAGCCTTCCGCGACTACAACCGCGAAACCATCACCGTCGCCACAGGCACGCTCGATCCGGGCACCGTGCTGGGCAAGATCACCGCATCTGGCAAATACGCCGCCCATGATCCCGCCGCCGTCGACGGAACAGAAACCGCCGTGGCGGTGCTCTGGGGCAAGGCCGACGCGACAGGCGGCGATGTGCCAGCCGTTGCGCTGATCCGTGGCCCCGCCATCGTCAATCGCCACGATGTCGTTTTTGCGGGCACCCCCAGCGAGGGCGAGATCACCGCCGCCCATGCCGCGCTGCTGGCGGCTGGCATCCTCGTCCGCTGATCCACAATTACAGGAGGCATTCCCATGACCACCATGGATATCTTCGAAGGCGATGCCTTCACCATCATCGAACTCACCCGTGCTCTGGAAAACATCCCCTTCAAGCCCGCAATCCTGTCCGGCGCCAGCCTGTTCTCACCGCGCGGCGTGCGCTCGCGCACCGTCGTCATCGAGAGCCGGGACGGCACGCTTTCGCTGATCCCGTTCTCCGAACGCGGCTCGGCGGCCGAGCAACAGGTTCCCGAGCGTCGCGACATGCGCGCCTTTGTCTGCCGCCAGTTCAAGAAGCAGGACGTGCTCTGGGCGTCTGAAATTCAGGGCATCCGCGATTTCGGCTCGGAAAGTGCGACCCAGCAGGTGCAAAGCGAGGTCGCCCGCAAGCTTGGCCGTCTTCGCCAGGATGCGGAGGCGACGTTCGAATATCACCTGCTGAACGGCATTCAGGGCATTGTGAAGGATCCCAAGGACAGCGCCACGGTGATCAACTACTTCACCGAGTTCGCCATCACGCCCGCCACCGAGATCGACTTTGATCTCGACAACGCGACCCCGGGCTCTGGCGCGCTGCGCAAACGCTGTCAGGCGCTGATCGAGGATGTCGAGGACAGCATGGGTGGTCTTGCAGCCGGGGCCGTGCAGGTCCGCGCCGAATGCGGCTCCGCCTTCTTCGCCGATCTCATTGCCCACAAGGAGGTGCGCGAGACCTATCTCAACACCGCCGCTGCTGCCGATCTGCGCGGCCGGGTCGCCGACGAGGTCAGCTTTGGTGGCATCACCTTCCGTCGCTATCGAGGTGGGGCGGGCTTCGGTGTGCCGACCGACAAGGCCTTCTTCTATCCCGAAGGCGTCGAGGGACTGTTTGAAATCTACCACGCACCCGCCGACACCTTCGAGACGGTCAATACTCTGGGACTGCCGCTTTACGCGCGCACGATCCCCGATAGGGACCGTGACGAATGGGTGCGGCTCGAGATCGAGAGCAATCCACTGCCGATCTGCACCCGGCCGCAGGTTCTGCGCTCAGCACGGCGGACGTAATGTCTGCCTTTGCGGCTTCCGTCGACTTGTTGTTCACCGACCCGAACATAGGGCGAGAGGCGGTCTACACCTCCGACGGCGGCGCGCCCATGCTGGTGCGCGTCGTCTCGCGGCAGGCTGATGCGATCACCGACTTCGGCGACGCACGGCTTTGGTCGGAAACCACCCGAGTCGACCTGCGCGTCGCGGAGGTTCCGACCCTGCGTCCGGGTGACCGCTTGGAAATCGATGGTGAAGCCTTTCTCATCCAGGGCGAGCCTGTTCGCGACCGTGAGCGGCTCGTCTGGACCGTGGACTTGCGGCTGTCGTAGGCTACTGGTGATCTGAAACGCTGACGGCCAGTGGATCAGTTCACTTGAACCGCTTCATCGCACTTTGGAACGAGTCTGAGATGCTGGCCCAAGCTGTTTGAAAACCCTTGCTCATATCGTCCCAAGCGGCGTCCGATGCCTGCTGCGCCTCCTTCATCTTCGCCTCGGCCTCATCGCGTTGCTTTCGCATTTCGGCAAGCTGCTTCTCGTATTCGATCTTCGCATCGGCCTGCGCTTCTTTGGCATTTGCCTGCATCTTGTCGATCTCTGCGTTCCACTTGTCGATATTCGCCTTGGCCTTCTCCACATACGCGTCACGATCAATCATCGTTTTCCTCCCGGTTCTGAAGTTGAAATGAGTGCACATAGTAACCTGAAAATGAGATCTTTGGAAATTTGAGGCTGAAACTCGACATCGACCCCGACATCGTGGCCATGATGGCGGCCGAGGTGGCGGCAGGTAAACGCGCGGTGACCGCCGCCATGCGAGAGGCCGGGACCAGGCTGAAGACTGACTGGCGCATGCAGATCTCCGGCGCGGGGCTCGGACGCCGGCTTGCCAACTCGATCCGCAACCAGAACTTCCCGAGGTCGGGTGAGAGCCTGGATGCGGCGGCGCTGGTCTGGTCCAAGGCCCCGGTCATTGTGGGGGCCCACGATACCGGCCCGCTGATCCGCTCGAAGGACGGGTTCTGGCTGGCAATTCCGTTGCCCGCTGCAGGGAAATCGACGCGCGGCGGCCGGATCACCCCCGGCGAATGGGAACGGCGGCGCGGGCTGCGCCTGCGGTTCGTCTATCGACGGACGGGCCCGAGCCTGCTGGTGGCAGAGGGGCGGCTCAACACCAAGGGTCAGGCCGTGGTGTCCCGTTCGAAGACCGGGCGCGGAAAAGTGACGGTGCCGATCTTCCTGCTTGTGCCGCAGGTGAAGCTGCCGAAACGGCTTAACCTCGACCACGATGTTGAGCGGGCGCTAGATAGCTTGCCAAGGCTGATCGTGGAGGGTTGGGTAGAAGGAAGGGCTTGATCAGGAGCAGGAAGCACTTTGCCGCTTGCCAAGTTTGAGAGGAACGCGTCTCTTCACCCAAGCAATTTCACAAGGAAACTCAAAGTGATGTTCACTGACGATCTAATCGAGCAAGCAAAAAAAGACGCAAAACTTTTTCAGCCTAATCACGAGCACAACGATTGCATTCGCATGGCTTACGAGTGGCTAGATGCTCAGCTGACAACGCAAGGAACGCGGGCCGCGGACTGGAAACACATTATTGAACGTTGGTGTGGTCGGTACATTACAGATTCAGATGTTGAAGTGGCTGCGTTCATGCACCCCAAGATCGAGGGGAAGTATCCGAAGTACAATATCGGAAAGCGCCTTACATTGCCTTCCACCAAGCGACTCGTTGGTATCGGCGAAGCCGGAAAACAAAATTCGATTATGCGAGTAGGTTCACCGAGTGCGTACAAAATTATTGAGGCAGATCGGTAGTCGATATTTCGGTCTCAAGGAACTGACAGAGACATAAGTTGCCCACCACTCGCGAAACCATCCTCACCGCGCTGCACGCGCGGCTCTCGACGCTGGCCGCCACCGCGTTGCGCGGTGAGGTGCTGCCCGAACGTGTCCCGGCTGAAGGCCTGCTGATCCTGCGCGACGGCGAACCGGGGGAGCCTGAGGTTACGCTGTCACCGCTGCGCTACCACTACCAACACCGCGCCGAGATCGAGGCTGTCGTTCAGGGCACAGATCGTGACGCCACTTTCGACACACTGACCACCAGCATTGGCGCAGCGCTCGCCGCCGACCGCACGCTGGGGGTCTTTGCGACTGGGTCGAGGCGGAAGCGCCGCGCCCGGTCGATCTGCCCGTCGAGGGCGCGGCCAGCCTGAAGGCGGCCGTCATTGCGGTTGTGCTGCACTATTCCACGGCCGACCAGCTGGCCTGATCATCCGGCTAGGTGGCTTTTGAATATGATTGGGATCTGCACTTTCCCTCAATCTGTGCTCCGCTCTCGATGCTCAGGCTCTCATAGGTGATTTCGCCGGTCACCCGCGCGCTTGTATGCAACCTGACCTTGCCACCCGTAACTTGGCCGTTGAAACGCCCCTTTATGTCGATGCTGGCTGCATGGATTTCGCCTTCGACTTCGCCTGCCTCCTCGATGACGATTGAGGACGCTTCCACACTCCCTTTCACATAACCGGGCAACTCGACGGTGCCGGGAAAATACAGCTCGCCCGTGATGCGCGAGCCTGAGCCGAGATGTGAGCGGCCACCGGCCTCCGAGTAGTTTTGATCCGCCATTCAATATCGCCCTTTTGAGTTCTGGCCCATCTCGGGCTCATCCACTTCAATATACAGGAGAATCCTTCATGGCACGAGCCCAAGGGGCGCGGGCGCAGATGGCGCTTGCGTTCGAGACAACCTATGGAACGCCCCCCGTGGGCGGTTTCACGAAGATGCCCTTCGCCAGCACATCGCTGGGGGCGGAGCAGTCGCTGCTGAACTCGGAGCTTCTGGGCTACGGTCGCGATCCGCTGGCGCCAATCAAGGATGCGGTGACAGCGGACGGCGATGTCGTGGTGCCGCTCGACGCCGAGGCGTTCGGGTTCTGGCTTAAGGCGGCCTTTGGCGACCCGATCACGACCGGCACCGGCCCCTGGACCCATGAGTTTCAGTCGGGGTCTTGGACTTTGCCCAGCATGTCCATTGAGACTGGCATGCCCGAAGTGCCGCGATTTGCGATGTATTCTGGATGCGTGCTCGACCAGATCAACTGGCAGATGCAGCGCTCTGGGCTGCTGACCGCAACGGCCCGGCTGGTGGCGCAGGGTGAGACGGTGGGCGCGACAACGAGTGCAGGAATGCCCGCTGCGCTGGAACTACAGCGCTTCGGCCATTTCAACGGGGCGATCACCCGCAACGGCACCGCGCTCGGCAATGTGGTCTCGGCCGACATCACCTACGCCAACAACCTCGACCGGATCGAGACCATCCGCTCGGACGGACGGATCGATGGGGCCGACCCCTCCATCGCCGCGCTGACCGGCTCCATCGAGGTGCGGTTCGCTGATCAGACGCTGGTGACGCAGGCGATCAACGGCGACCCCTGCGAGCTCGAGTTCGCCTACGTCCTGCCCTCTGGCGAGAGCTTCACCTTCACTGTGCACGCCGTCTATCTGCCGCGCCCACGGATCGAGATTTCCGGTCCGCAGGGCGTGCAGGCGACCTTCGACTGGCAGGCCGCGCGCGACAGTCTGGTCGGGCGGATGTGTACCGCCACCCTGATCAACGACCTCGAGGTATACTGATGCTGACGCTTGATCTGACGAACCAGCCGCGCTGGCATGATCTCGCGCCGGGCGTCCGGCTGCAGCTGCGCCCGTTGACCACGGCGCTGATGGTTGCAACGCGCAGCGATACCGCTGTGGAAGCGGTCCCCGAGGAGGCGTCTGACGAGGAACGCGCCGTCGCCTTCGCCAAGGCGCTGGCGCGGCGTGCGGTGTTCGCCTGGGAGGGCATCGGTGACGCGGACGGCAATCCAATCGACCCGAGCCCGGACGCCATCGACGCGCTTCTCGACATATGGCCGATCTTCGAGGCTTTCCAGCTGACCTATGTGTCCAAGGGCCTTCTGTTGGAACAGGAAAAAAACGTCTCCGCGCCCTTGCCGACTGGTCCTTCGGCGGGGGCGATCGTTACTGCCAAGCCTGCACGCAAACCTGCCAAGACTGCCCGGCGCGGCTGAACCTACCCACCACCTTTGAAGGCTCGCAGGTCTGGGACCTGGTCGGTCGCCTCGGCGGCCAACTGCGTGTCCTGCCCGGTGCGGTGATCGGTTGGGACATGTCGGCAGCACTGGCACTCGGTGATGCGCTTGGCGTGCCACCTGCCGCAGCAGCTGAACTGCTGCCCGTCATCGAAGCGGTGATGGTCGCCAAAATCAACGAACAGATGGATCATTCCCATGGCTGAGAAGAGGGTCAGCGTCCGCCTCGCGGCCGTGGGCGGACGGCAGCTGCGCGCCGAGCTGGAAGGTGTCGGCGAAGCCGGGGCGCGCGGGTTTGGGCGGCTCAGCCGGGAGATGGAAGCGGCCAACGCCCGGCTTGCGGCGTTCTCCCGCCGGGTCCGAATTGCCGCTGCAGCCGCAGTGGCCGCCGCTGCGGCTGCGGGCGTGGCCATGGTCCGTTCTGGACTGCAAACGGTGGATGCGCAGGCCAAGCTGGCCCAATCATTGGGCACGACGGTGGCCTCGATCCAGACGCTGGAACGTGCTGGTGAACTGGCCGGTGTCTCCATGTCCGGCATCGAACAGGCGACAAAGGATCTGACGCGCCGTCTCAGCCAGGCGGCTGCCGGGAGTGGCCCCGCCGCCGACGCGCTGGAGCGGCTTGGACTATCTGCAACCGACCTGATTGCCCTTCCGCTGGATCAGCGCGTCGGGGCGATCAACGCGGCCATCGAGGAGTTTGTGCCGGTTGCTGAGCGCGCTGCTGTCGCCGGTCAGCTTTTCGGCGAAGAAGGCTCCATCGCGATGTCGCGGATCGATACCGCGACGCTCCGCCAGGCGACCGAGGATGTTCTGGCATTTGGTGTTGTCGTTTCCGAGCAGGACGCCGACCAGATCGAGCGGACAAACGACGCGATCTCCCGACTTGGGCTTGTCTGGCGCGGGCTGTCGAACCAGCTGACGGTTGCCGCAGCCCCAGCGCTCGAAGCGGTGGCGAATGCCATGGCGTCCGTGGCCAGTCGCACCGGGCCGCTGGGGTTTGCGATCCGGGGTCTCTTCGACAACATCGGCCGTCTGACCACTTACGCCGCTACGTTCGCGGCCCTCCTGGCGGGGCGCTGGGTGGCAGGAATGGTAGCTGCGGCGATTTCCGTACGCGGCCTTGCAACCGCACTTGTCGTGATGCGTGGCGCATTGATCCGCACCGGGATCGGGGCGCTGATCGTCGGCGCAGGCGAGTTGATTTACCAATTCGGCCAGCTTGTCTCCGGCGCTGGCGGCTTCGGAAACGCAATGGCACTGCTGGGCAATCTCGTGAGCGAGGTCTGGGAGCGGATCAAGATGGGGGCTGGCAGCTTCGCAGCCTCTGCGATGGCGGCTTTTGCGGACGTGCAGGCGGCCTCCGCCACCGCGATGCAAGGCGCGCTCGAGGGGGTCGTCGGTTTTGCCAATGCGGCCGTGAACAGTTTTGAGGGGGCTTTCGAGGCGATCAAAGCGGTCTGGGGGCTTTTGCCTGCCGCTATAGGTGATCTCGCGTTTCAGGCGGCAAACAGCCTGATTGAAGGCGTCGAGGCGATGCTGAACGGCGTCGTCTCCCGGATCAATGGCTTCATTGGCGGCGTGAACGCCGGGCTCGAGGCGCTCGGCGTGGAGCGGCGGATCGGCCTTATTGCCGATCTCGATCTGGGGCAGCTCGAGAACCGTTTTGCAGGCGCTGCGACCCAAGCGGCCAACGCAGCGCAGGATGCTTTTGCAGGTGCGTTTGCGGACAACCCGCTGGCCGTTCCGGATCTCGGACTTACTGGGGCCGCCAGTGATGCCACCGCCTCAGCCGAGGCCTGGAGGCAGACTGCGGCCACTCTCGCAGACGGTGCCCTGCAGCCGCTCGAAGCGATGGAGGCTTTGCGCACGGCGATGCGTACTGCCGGAACCGAGGCAGAGACGTCCCTGGACGGGGCGACACTGTCTGCGGATCGCCTCAACGCGGCCTTGGCCGAAGACGAGGCTGGCGGACCTGCCGCCGCGCTCGATGAAACAGCGGCCGCCGCTGGTCGTGCTGGAGGGGCGCTGCAAAGCGCCGCCGATGTCGCGCGCCAGTCCTGGGACGCGGCCCGTGCTGCAGTTGAGCGCACGCAAGAGATCGCGCGGGGATTGGCGGATGACATCACCGGGCCGATCAAGGACGCGCTGAAGTCGGGCGAACTCAGCTGGCAAACCTTCGCGAGCGCAATATCCGGGATCGCCCAAAACCTTGCCAACAGGCTGATCGATACCGCCTTCAAGCCGATCGAGGACGCACTTTTCCGGGCTCTGTCCGGATCAGGCGGCGGCGGTGGCGGTCTCTTTGGCTGGCTGACCAGCGCGCTCGGAGGTCTGTTCGGCATGGGCGGCACCTTCGCGCGGGGCGGTGCCTTTGGGCAGGCGGGCGAGATCACAGCCTTTGCCAACGGTGGCGTGGTTTCGCGCCCGACCGTGTTTCCCTTTGCGCGCGGGATCGGGCTGATGGGTGAGGCAGGCCCGGAGGCCATCCTGCCGCTGCGGCGTGGTCGGGGTGGTCGGCTTGGTGTCGAGGCGAGTGGTGAGGGTCAGGGCGCTCAGTCCGCAACTCGCATCGTCAATGTGCTCGATCCTTCGATTGTCGGCGACTATCTCGCAACGCCTGCGGGCGAGCGGCTGATCGTCAACGTGATCCGGCGCAACCGGGGAGGCCTCGATGCCTGACCTCTGGCCTTTCCCTGTGCGCCAGCCGGTGACTGAAGTGCTTGAATGGAACACCGACACTCTGATCACCGAGGCGGCGGAACAGCGGATCGCGCTGCGGACGGTGCCGCGGTCGATCTTGAGCTTTATGCATCTTCTTGATGCGACAGACCTCGCACGTGCCGCCGAGTTTGCCCGGGCCGGATCGGTCAATACATGGACGGTCCCGCTCTGGCATCTTGCGCGCCCGGCGGCCTCGGCCGTGAATGCTGCCGACCTCACTGTGTTTGTCGACACCAGCGAGGAAGCGTTCGCAGCAACGGGACAGGCCGTCATCGCGGCCGATGGCGGTGAGGCCTATCTCGTCGAGGTCGGCGCGGTCCTGCCGGACCGGCTGGAGCTGGCCGCGCCTGCGGGCGTGAGCCTTGTACATCCGATTGTGGCCCCGTTGGGCATCGGGTCCCTGACGCAGCCCCTCGAGATCGACCGGCGCCGCCAGGGGCTGGGAACGGTCACGGCGACCTTCACGCTGCAGGATGCGACGGATATGTCGGCGAGCAGCTACCCGGCCCATCTTGGTCTGGACGTGCTGACCGATCCGGCCGTGATGCGCCAGCCGCTTGCCGAGAGCATCGCGCAATCCGTCGAATACATCGACAACGGCTTTGGTCCCATCGTGATCGAACCGGTGCTGACCCATGTCCAGCGGCGATCGACGATCACGCTGGTCGATCGAGGCTCGGCCCGCTGGACGCGCCGCCGCTGGCTGCATGGGTTGCGTGGCCGCCAACGTGCCTTCTGGCTCCCGACCTGGGGTCGGGAACTAGTCCAGCAGGCGCCGGTCTCATCCTCCGCCACTTCTGTCGTCGTAGCGGCCACCGCCGATCCCGGCGTCTGGATCGGACGGCATGTGATGTTCGATCTCGCCTCCGGCCCTGTGTTCTTCGAGATCACCAACGCCGTCTATGACGCGCTTGGAATCAGGCTGACCATCGCAGCGCCGGGCAAGAGCATTCCCGTCACAACGCCCATTCATCTGCTCACGAAGGTGCGGCTCGATACCGACCGGATCGAACTGGAACACTTCGGCAATCGCTCCGAGTTCGCGGCTAGCCTGATCGAGATACCCGGATGACCTATGATTTTGCCGAGACCTCGACCGCCGAAGGGCGGCCGTATTTCCTGTATCTGTTTGCGGAAGGCGATCATGTCTGGCGTTTCACCAGCCGGGCAGCGGCCTGGACCTCGCCTGCTGGGGCCATCGCTGATGAAGCCGAGGATCTGATCTGGGACCCTTCAGCGGTCAGCCACGGCTCCATCGTTCAGAGCAGTGATCCCCGCCGGGTCGACCTCAGCGTCACCTTTCCGCTCTCCGATCCCTTCGCGCGCCGTTATCTCGGGCCTCGCGGCCGGGCGGTCACGACGCTCACCATCTTCCGGGGGCATGAACAGGTGCCAACCGAGGTGGTCGCGCATTGGAAGGGCCGGGTCGTCTCGGCCCGGGTCGAGGGGCGGCGCATCACCCTTCGCTGTGAATCTCTGTTCACATCCATGCGTCGCGAAGGCGTGCGCGCGAAGTACCAGCGCCTTTGCCGTCATGCGCTCTATTCCCGGGGCTGCCGCCTCGACATTGAGAGTTTTTTCGTCGGGGGCACAGCGAGCGCGCATCAGGGCCTCACGATCACCGTCCCGGAGGTCGCGTTGCTGCCAAACGGCTGGTTCCGGGGCGGTGTGCTGCGCCACGCGGGCCTTCTGGGTTTCATCACCGGGCATGCGGGAGATGCACTGACGCTTTCCGGCCGCATGCCCGATCTGGAGGCGGCCATTGATGATCCCGAAGCCCTGGCGCTCGTCGAGATCGCGCCCGGCTGTGATCTGCGACGCGACACCTGCAAGGCCAAGTTCGGCAATCTGCTGAACTTTGGAGGCTTTCCCGACATTCCCGGCCGTAACCCGTTTGGCGGCACCAGTATCGTCTGACCCAATTCAGAGAGCCCATCATGGTCTGGAACTTCGTCGTCCAGATCGTCGCCAGCCTCGTGCTGACGGCGATCTCCTATGCGCTGTCGCCCAAGCCGAAGGTCGAGGCCCCGAAGGCGGCAGGGCTTGATGATTTTGACCTGCCGACGGCCGAGGAAGGCCGTCCGATCCCTGTGGTCTTCGGCACCATGTTGCTGCGTGGCCCGAATGTCGTCTGGGCCGGGGATCTCAAGGTCGATCCGATCCGCAAGAAAGGCGGCAAGAAATGAGCGAGGATCTGATTGTCACCGTGCAGGACCTGCGCGCCTCCCGTCTCTGCTTTCAGGGTGCGCGGCCGTGGTTCCGCCGCCATGGCCTCGACTGGCAGGCCTTCCTCACAGACGGCCTGCCTGCCGAAGTGCTGGCTGCCACCGACGACGCGCTGGCATTCCGTGTGATCGCGGAGGCAGAGAAGCGCGCCGCGCGCACCGCGAGCGAGACCTGAGCCATGGGTGGCCGTTCAAAGTCGCAAACCGTCGGCTACCGCTATTCGCTTGGGGCGCATCTGGCGCTCTGTCACGGACCTGTGGACGCGATCCGCGAGATCCGTGTCGATGACCGCACCGCCTGGTCGATTGGAACGGGTCAGAGCACATCGCAAGGAACTGGTGTTGGCGCGTTGGCAAGCTACGGCACCGTCACTGGCATGTCCGCCACCGCCGCAGCAGAGGGCGACAGCGTGGCCGAGGTCCGGTTTTCGGGTACGCTCAGCGGCATTCGGCTTGGCCAGAGCTATGACCTGCAGCTCCTGACGGACAACACAACTCGCACTGTGACCGTGCAGGCCGTGAGCTATGCTGTGGGCACTGGCATTACCACCTGGCTCGTCGAGCCCGCCGCCACGGCCTTCGCGGCTCAATCGGTGGCGGCGTCGGATGCGGTCAGTGTGCCCAGCCTGAACGGCGGCGCTGCGGGCGGGCGCATTCGGATCAACAAGCCCGATCTCTTTGGCGGCGAAAAACGCGAAGGCGGCATCGTTGGCGACATCGACGTGCTGATGGGCGCGCCGAGTCAGGCACAGAACGACTATCTCGCCGCCAATGCCGGAGCCGACGTGCCGGGCTATCGCGGGATCTGTTCTCTTGTGATGCGGCAGGTGTTCCTCGGCCTCAACCCCTATCTCAAGCCATGGTCGGTCCGCTTGACCCGGATTCTACAGGCGGAGGATGGCAATCCGCAATGGTATCCTGAAAAGGCACAGATCGTGCCCGAAGTGCGGATCGGGGATGCCGCGATCTACATCGCCATGGATGCCTCGGGCTCGATGTCGGGCTCGCGCATGGCGGCGCAAATCGCTGCTGTCTCGCGTCTGGTCGAAGAGATCGGCGAGAATGCCCTGGAGCCCAACGACGTCCAGATCGTCACCTGGAACTCCACCGTTTCCGGCACGATTCTGCGGCGGGACGCTGATGCCACCGCATATGGCGAGCTCAAGGACTGGGTCGATGCGCTTTCAAGCTCCGTCAGCGGCGGCACGGATTTCGGGATCGCGGTCAGCCAGGCGGGGGCGTTTTTCAACGGATCGGGCGGTAAACGTCGGATCCTGATCTTCGTCACCGACGGCGAACCGAGCCCGGCCTCGACCCTGCAGACGGCCATTGCAACGCTCGCAGGCATCTCGGAGGTCGATGTCTTCGCCTTCAACATCGCGCTGTCGGACACCAGCGCCACCGCCCAGATCGACAACACGCCTGTCGATGGCGTGCCCGTCGTGCCGCCCGGCGATCCTGATGCACTGGTGGCCTCGCTGCGCGCCGCTTTCGGGCAAGGCCCCGACATGAACCCGGCCCATATCATCCGGGAAAGTCTGACCAACGGAGACTGGGGCCTCGGGCACACGTTCTCTGACATCGGCCCCAGTTTCGCCAACGCCGCGGACGCGCTCTTCTCCGAGGGCTTCGGGTTGTCGCTGCTTTGGCAGCGGGAATCGACGATCGAGGACTTCATTGCCGACGTGCTGAAGCACATCGACGCCTATCTCTATGTGGATCGTCGCTCTGGCCGCTGGGAGTTGCGCCTGATCCGCGCGGACTACGATGCCGAAACGCTGCCGGTCTTCGACGAGACCAATGTCGTCGACTGGGGCGAGCTTGGCCGTCGCGAGGCCGCTGATCTCGTCAACAGCGTCACGGCGAAGTTCTCTGACGCACGCACCGACCAGACCGGATCGGTCAGCGTGACGGACACGGCTCTTGTCCAAGACCTCGGTCAGGTCGTCAGCGCCACGGTCGATTATCCAGGCGTGCGCTTCGAGTCCCTTGCGGTGCGGGTCGCGGAACGCGATCTGCGTGCGCTGTCGGCACCGATCCTGTCGGGCGAGATCACCGTTTCCCGTGTCGGTGCCAATCTCGATCCGGGCGACGTGATCGCGTTGTCAAACCCAAGGCGAGGGCTCGAGGGCGTTGTGGTCCGGATCGTCGAGATCGACCATGGGGACGGGCGCGCCAATGGCGTGCGCCTCAGGATCGCCGAGGACGTTTTTGCGCTTGGCGAGACCGCCCTTGTCGGTGGCGAAAGCGGCGATCCCGGCAGCCTGATCCTGCCGCCCAAGCCACTGACGCGCCTTTGGGTGGCGGAAGCGCCATACTGGTTGCTGGTCCAGGAGTTGGGGCATGCGCAGGCCGACGCACTCCTTGATGAGGATCCGGGTGTGGGCGCGATCATCGCGGCCGGGGAACGTCCCTCGGCCGATGCGCTCTCGGCGCAGGTCTGGAGCGACAGCGGCGCAGGGTACACGCTGGAAGAGGCGGTTGAGTTCGTGCCGACCGCTCTGCTTGTGTCGGACATCAGTGACGATCCAGACGAGCGCGTCCTCGATGTGGCCAGCTGGACCGGGCTCGGGAATGTGGCTATCGGCACGCTGGCCGTAATCGGCGATGAGCTGGTCCGGATCGACGGGGTGAGTGCGACAGCGCTGACCGTCGGGCGCGGGTGTCTCGATACGGTGCCGCAAGCCCATACCGCAGGCACGCCAGTCATCTGCTGGCAGCAGCTGGCGAATGCGTCGGAGGCGGGGTTTGTAGCCGGAGAGACGGTCACGATCAAGATGCTGCCCGAGACCGGCTTCGGGACGCTGCCGCTGGCACAGGCACCCGAAGATGCCGTGACGCTGGCCAGCCGTGCCATCCGTCCGCTGCCACCCGGGGATCTGCGTGGCAACGGTGTCTCGGTCGTAAACCCGAACGTGCTGAACCTCGGGCCGGTCCTTCTGACCTGGTCCCATCGCGACAGGCTTACCCAGACCAGTAGCGTGTTCGATGCCTATGACGCAGGCGATATCGGGCCGGAACCCGGCGTTACCTACGCCGTCGAGATCCGCTGGGTCGATCCCGATACCGACGCAACCATCGAGCCACCAGCCGCAGTGATCGACGTGGGCGCCGCCAATAGCGTCACGCTGACCAAGGAGGACGTGCCGATCCTTGACGCTCCCACCGGCACCAAGCATTTCGAAGTCCAGGTGCAGGCGCGCCGCACGGCTGGAACGATCACCTACGAGGCCTGGCAGGCGCGCTCGATCCGGCTGTTCATGCCGGACGGTATCAAGGTCGCCGAGGCCTCCGTCTGGACCGAGATCGGGGCCGACGCGCGTCTGACGGTCGCCGACACAGTGATCTTCCTTGATCGCGGCGGGGCGGTACAGCTGACCATCGCAGAGGCGGTCCTCTGGATCGGCTTTGGTAGTGACGCGCGCCTCACCATCCCGGACATCGATATCTTCAACGAATGGGGCGGTCAGTCCCGCCTCACGGCCGCCGAGGCCGCTCTCTACATCGAGGTACTTCCATGAGCCACATTCTCCATCTTGGACACCAGGTCACCGACCTTGCGGGCATCGAGGGCCGCATCAGCGCCGACGCTGCCGGTTTTGATGCTGATCTCGACGTCAACTGCATCAAGATCACGACCACCGAAACCGCCTCTGTCCCGTTCTCGGCATCCTGGGGTCCGCCGACGGGGGATGTCTGGCTCGGGTTCCGCTACCGGGCTCCCGCGAACACCGCGAGTTTCATCGGCACGGATGGCAGCTTCCTCGAGTTCTATGACGATAGCAGCAGCCTCATCGCCAGTGTCCGCACCGAACGCGACGACGAGAAGTACCATGCAATGGCCTATGGGGACACGACGCAGGAGGGCGCGTCCTCCTTCAGCGCGGCCGATGGTCAGCCGTATTGGGTCGATGTCCGAATCTCGGTTGGTGCCGACATCACCATCGATTTTTACGTCGACGGCGTGCTTCAGAGCAGCGCCACCGCGCCGAACGCCGGCGGCAAGGGCAAGCCGGTGAAGTGCATCTGGAAGAACTTCGGGCTCCACGACTATTACACAAACACGACCTGCTACTACGCGCATATCGCGGTGCTCGACGGCGTCTCGAGCATCGGGCGGCGGTTTGCGCGGCGAACGCCTGATCTGGTCGCGACCTATGACGCGTTTTCGGGCGGGGTCGATGCGGTGAAGGACGGCGACATTGCCACGCGCGCGGCGAGCGACATTGCCGGTCAGCGCATGTCGTTTTCGCTGGCGGGGCCAACGGGGCCTGCCGGGGCCTCGGCCATCGCGGGCGTGCATGTGAAGCAGCTCGCTCAGCTCGCTCAGCTCGGGACAGCAGGACCAACCGGTATTGCGGGGTTCCTGCGGATCGGCGGGGTCGACTATGATGCGTCGCCCGATACGCCGTCGCCCGATTTGGCCAGTCCGGTCTATTCGACCTGGGACGTGAACCCGGCCGACAGCACGCCATGGACCACGGCTGCGTTGCCGACGGAAGCCGGGATTGTCTCGTCATGACGCCACCTCGCGCCAATCAGGGCGACATGCGCATGTCCGAGATCGAATTCCAGGCGATGCTGACGCGTGCTGCTGAAGCGGGTGCCAAACGGGCGCTGGCCGACGCCGGGATCGATGGCAAGGACGCCGCCCTCGATATTCGTGATCTCCGCTCACTGCTCGACTGCATCCGTTTCGTGCGGCGAACGGCCGTTCAGACAGCTGTTCATCTGATCACCACTGGCGTGATGCTGGCGCTCCTCGCCGGGATCGCCCTGAAGTTGAAGATCTTCGGTGGCGGTCCGTAATTGCGCGCCGAAACAACACTCTCACCCACCCGAACCCGCCCATGTGGCGGGTTTTTCGTTTCTGGAGGACACCATGACCACGACCTTCTACGAGCATTGGCAAGACGTGCCGGACGACACCTGGCATTGGCCGGATTTCTCACCCGCCGAAATTGCCTGCCGGGGCACTGGCAAGCTGCTGATCAACGAACCCGCGCTGGACAAGCTGCAGGCGCTGCGCGACCGGCTGGGCAAGCCGCTGATCGTGCGGTCCGCATATCGTAGCCCGGAGCACAATAGCGCCGTCGGCGGCGCGACGCGGTCCAAGCACATGGATGGAACGGCGTTCGACATCGCCATGTCAAACCATGATCCCGTCGCCTTCGAAGCGGCTGCGCGTGCTGTCGGCTTCCTTGGGTTCGGCTTCTATCCGCGCTCGGGTTTCATGCATGTCGACCTTGGGCCCGCCCGCCAGTGGGGCGAGCGCTTCCCGGTCCGCGCGACAGCTTTTGCCGCGGAAACCCAGCCAGCGCGCGAAGTTCTGGCTCAGAGCCGCACCATGAAGGGCGGTGGGGCCGCAGGTGTCGCGACACTGGGCGCGGCGGGTGTCGAGGTCGCGCAGAATGTCTTGGCTGACACGCAGGCCGCTGTTCTCCCACTGGTGCCACATCTCGACACACTCCGCTGGGTATTCATCGCCTTGGCACTCGCGGGCATTGCGGTCACGATCTATGCGCGCCTCGATGATTGGAAGCAGGGGCAGCGATGATCGCAACCTTGCTCAACGGGTTCGCCGCCACCCCATGGGCGAGGGCCGCGCTGCGCTATGGGACCATCGCCCTCGCCATCGTCCTGTTCCTGCTATCGATCCGCCGTGCCGGGGAGCGCATCGGCCGGATTGCTGAACGTCTCGAATCCACGGAGAAGGCCAATGAAATCCAACGACGGATGCTGGAGGCGGCGGCTCGCCGTCCTCGTGATCGTGATGAGCTGGTTGACCGGCTGCGCGACGGCGGGTTTTGAAACGAACGGCGTGACAGCATGTCCGCCGGTCGTGGAATACAGTCGGGGGTTTCAGGGAGCTATGCTTGAATTTGGGTGACGCGCATCATCAGGCGGCGCGGTTTTCGGTATCGTTTGTGTGTTCGATACCGTCTGTGAACTTGATTCCTTCGATAACCTTTGGCAACTGATTTCTGCCCTTGA
>Ga0208544_10000199_pt1 | contig 49300 bp, 39 predicted proteins | sample DEB08_DNA_9_FD_184526 | JGI IMG/M metagenome (GOLD analysis project Ga0208544, IMG submission 184526) | Aqueous microbial communities from the Delaware River and Bay under freshwater to marine salinity gradient to study organic matter... | ecosystem: Environmental > Aquatic > Marine > Coastal ... | reverse complement strand
GAAAAGGACGGTTATCCGAAGGAATTTAATGCCGCGCTGACCGCTGCCTCGTCAACTACAGGGCTGTTGATACCGCCGAGTAATATCTTGATTGTGTATGCAGTTGCCAGTGGAGGAATTTCAATATCGGCACTTTTTGTTGGCGGGTATCTGCCTGGTATGTTGGTCGCTTTTGGTTTGATGTTGGTGAGTGCCGTATACGCTAAGAAATACAACTTTCCTCGCGGTGAGCGGGTTCGAATAGCCACGGTGATAAAAAGTACCATGGCCGCGTTGCCAAGTCTGTTTTTAATCGTTTTGGTGATTGGCGGAATATTGGGCGGCATTTTTACCGCTACTGAAGCCGGTGCCGTAGCAGTTTTATACGCCTTGGGTTTATCGGTATTTATCTATCGAGAAATAGCGGTATCCGAGCTTTATGAGGTGCTGGTTAAATCAGCAAAAACTACCGCTATCGTGATGTTGCTGATAGCAACTTCGACTGCGATGTCTTGGATTCTGGCGTACGAGAACATTCCAACATTGGCGGCTCAAACGCTATTAGCTCTGAGTGATAATCCGATTGTTGTGTTGCTGATCATAAACCTGATTCTATTGATGGTTGGTGCGTTCTTAGATATGACGCCAGCGGTGCTTATTTTCACTCCTATTTTATTGCCAGTGGCGGTCGCCTTGGGCATGACTCCGCTACATTTCGGCATCATGATGGTGCTTAATTTATCGATTGGTTTATGCACCCCGCCAGTGGGCAGCGTTTTGTTTGTCGCCTGTGCGGTCGGTAAGACTCGTGTCGCATCTATCGTTAAGCCTCTTATGCCGATGTACATTGCAATGTTTCTAGCGCTACTGGCGGTAACTTACGTGCCAGGGCTAAGCGAATGGTTGCCAAGAGCATTTGGTTTGATTGACTAATTTCTAACGGATCTAAACAATGAAAAAACTTTTTATTAACACTTTTTTCCTGCTAGGCGCGAGCGCTTGCAGTGCCGGTGAAGTCAAAACTGTTGGGCAGAATGATGCGGCACCCGTAGATGCAATTGCTCGTATTAGCGTAGCCAATCCTTCGACCTTTGCAAGGCCTGATACGGTGATTAGCGTGTCGATGAATGAATTAGGTGCGGTTGCCGGTGAGGCCGTGCAGGTTTGGCTGAATGGCAAGCCAGTGACCACACAAATGGTTGACATGGATGGCGACAAAAAGCATGACAAGGTGTTGTTTGTTACCCAGCTTCAAGCAAATGAGACACAAGAATTTGTTATTGATAATAACGTTGTTGAGCAACCGTTGGTCACTAGAACTCAGGCCGAGGTGTCAATCAAGCAAGGTGGCAAGTGGCAGGGCAAAAAATACCTTGGCGGCGAGTTTAACAACGTTAGCGAAATTACTCCTCCGCCTCAATACACCGACCATAGTGAGTACATTCGCTATGAAGGCCCCGGTATTGAAAGTGACCAGATAGGTTACCGAATCTATCTTGATTGGCGTAATGGCTTTGATATCTTTGGTAAAAAAACCGAAAAGATGGTGCTGCAGAATGTTGGCCAAGACGGCTATGACAGCTATCACAAGATGGCCGACTGGGGTGCCGATATATTGAAAGTTGGATCAAGTCTAGGCGCTGGTGGTTATGGCTTTTGGAATGGTGAGAAGGTCGAATTTGTTTCAAAGGTAGAGCAGCGCTCAGCAACGGTGACGGTCAATGGCCCACTTTATTCGGCATTGGCGATCGACTATAAGCAATGGAACACAGGCTCATCGACCGTTGATCTGAAGGCAGATCTATCGATGCGTGCTGGAAGCCCGATGGTCGATGTAAATCTTAATACTTCAGCGCCACTCGACAATCTCGCCATTGGATTGGTTGCGCATGAAGGCAGTGAATTGCTAATCGGTGACCTCGATATTACCGGTGAAGCTTGGAGTTATGTAGCCAGTTTTGGCAAGCAAAGCTTGTTTGATGATAATTTAGGCATGCTGCTGATGTTCAAAAAACGTGATTTTGTTGAGCAAACGCGAGACCAAAATAGCTATGTTGTGGTGCTTAAGCCTCGTGGCACCCATGTGCAATATGCCTTTGGAGCCTTATGGTCTGGTCAAACAGATGGAGTGCAAACACGCGAGCAATTTATTACCGCCCTTGAGACTGAAGTCGAGCGCCGTACATTAGCTCCCCGCCTTCGTATTCAGTCACAGAGTTCCCGCAGTTTGCAGACTTTGAGCGCGCTTGAAATATCAGCACAATTGGCTAAGTCTGAAACCGAACGTCGTGGTGATAGTTTAATCCATGGAAAATTTGATAATGTGCGCGATCGTACAACCCAATGGACCTATACCACCGGTTTGTTAATGCAGGCGCTTGATGATGTGGCGCAGGTCAATAAAGAAGTGTATTTAAGCCAATACGCTAAACGCGTGATGGACAGTTATCTTGATCCGGTTGAAGTGATTAAGGGTTACGTGCCCACCAAGTACAATATTGACGATATCAATAGCGGTAAGATGATTCAGCGATTATACGCTCGTACCGGTGAAGCAAAGTACCGAGCAGCGATTGATATTCTCGCGTCGTCTTTGGAGAAACACCCGAAAACCTCAGAGGGTGCGCTGTGGCACAAAAAACGTTACCCCCACCAGTTGTGGTTAGACGGCGTGTATATGGGGATGCCGTTCTTAGCGGGAGTCGGTTTGATGCAAGACGACGAGCATAAATTGAAAGAAGCGGTGAATGAGTTTGTGATAGCTCGTGCCCATTTGCGTGACCCCGATACAGGCTTGTATTTTCATGCTTGGGATGAAGCTAAGCAGCAAGTTTGGGCTGATCCTGAAACTGGAAGGTCACGCTATGTTTGGTCGCGTGGTTTAGGTTGGTATGCCATGGCGTTGGTGGACATCTTGGATGTGATACCGGTAGATAGACAAGACTTGCGACAACCGCTATTAGATATTATTCCCGAGTTGGCGAATAGCTTGCTAAGCACTCAAGATGAGTCTGGAGTGTGGTATCAAATTATGGATATGCCAACCGCGCCGGGAAATTACCTTGAAGCATCTGGTAGCGCTATGTTCACTTACTTTCTTGCTAAAGGTATCATTCAGGGCTACTTACCAGAGCAATATAAGGAACCGGCTCTGAAAGCTTATAACGGCTTGGTTAAGGAGTTTGTCTCAATTCATACAGACGGTTCATATCACCTAAATAATATTTGCGAAGTGGCTGGTTTGGGTTTTGGCCGTGACGGCAGCTATCGCTACTACATGAGCGAAAGACTAGTTTCAAATGATCCTAAAGGCTTGGCTCCTGCAATCATGGCAGGCGTGCAAATTTCAATACTATCAAATATTAAAGAGTAAGGTTATGACGACAAATTATCAGGAGCGGTATGCTGTGCATCCCGCAGACTATGAGCACTACAACATGGCTCGTCTTAGAGAAAATTTTCATGTAGACGGGCTTTTTGTAGCAGGTGAAATTAACCTGGTTTACACGCAAATTGATCGCTTTATCGTTGGTGGGGCTTGCCCTGCTGACGGCCCTCTAGAGCTCGACGCGGTAAACCCACTGAAAGCAAAACATTTTCTCGATCGACGTGAACTTGGCATTATTAATGTTGGTGGGCCTGCTTTGGTTAACGTTGATGGTGACACCTATGAGTTGGCATACAAAGAAGCCTTGTATGTTGGTGCTGGCACAAAAGCAGTTTCATTTGAAAGTGTTGACCCGTCAAACCTTGCCAAGTTGTATCTAAATTCGGCCACAGCCCATCATCGCTATCCGGTTAAAAAGGTCGGCTTGGATGACGCAATTAAGGTCGAGTTAGGGTCATTGGAGACATCCAATCATCGTGTAATCAATAAGCTATTAGTTACTGGTTTGGTAGAAACCTGCCAATTGCAGATGGGTATGACCGAGCTTAAAGCGGGCAGCGTGTGGAATACAATGCCAGCGCATACTCATGGCCGACGCATGGAAACCTACTTTTATTTCGAAGTTCCTGAAGATCAGGCGGTATGCCATTTCATGGGGCCACGACAGGAAACAAAGCACATTTGGGTGGCCAATGAACAGGCTGTTATATCGCCAACTTGGTCGATTCATTCGGGTGCCGGTACGTCAAACTACACGTTTATCTGGGGCATGGCTGGCGAAAATCTAGACTATGACGATATGGATAAAATTAGCCCTGCCGATTTTGCTTCAGCGGGAGACTAGCCGTGACCAATAAGTTGTTTGATTTATCCGGTAAAATTGCCTTGGTAACTGGGGCCACACATGGCTTGGGTATGTCGATGGCCATGGGCTTGGGCGAGGCTGGGGCGACGGTCGTGGTTAATGGTCGTTCCAGTGATGAAAAAATTGCTGTCGCTGTCGAGCAGTACCAAAAGGCCGGCATTACGGCGCATGGTTATCGTTTCGATGTGACTGATGAAGAGGCCGTTGCAAGCGCTGTTGACTCGATTGAACGTGATATTGGTCCGATTGATATTCTGGTAAATAATGCTGGGATAATTAAGCGAATACCACTGCTCGATATGCCGGTGTCGGAGTTCGAAGAGGTAATTCGCACTGATTTGACGGGCGTGTTTGTGATGACTAAGCCAGTGGTCGCGTCGATGATTAAGCGCGGCGGCGGCAAAGTCATTAACATCTGTTCAATGATGTCAGAGCTAGGCCGTAATTCGGTTGGCGCTTATGCCGCCGCTAAAGGCGGGCTGAAAATGCTGACCCGCAGTATGGCCACCGAATGGGCTAAATCTAATGTGCAGGTTAATGGTATTGGGCCGGGCTATTTTGCCACTAGTCAAACTGAGCCAATTCGAGTTGATGGTAACCCATTTAATGAATTCATTATTCAGCGCACGCCGGCCGGCAAGTGGGGCGATCCAGATGACCTAAAGGGCGCGGCTGTATTTTTAGGTTCGGAGGCGAGTAATTTTGTCACCGGGCAAGTCGTTTATGTTGATGGCGGTATCTTGGCGACCATTGGTAAGCCCGCTAACGAATAAGGCATATCACCATCTTTGCGGCGTCAATTTGAAACCTAACTATTTTATTATCTGAGTTAACCCATGTCTGTACGTGTAGCAATAATTGGTGAGTGTATGCTGGAGTTACGGCAATTAGGTGCCGTCGCGAGTAAAAATACCAAGCCAATGGAAATGGGTTACGGCGGTGATACGTTAAATACAGCTATTTACCTTTCTAGAGCCGGCACCGATGTGAGTTATGTCACGGCGCTTGGTGATGACCCGATGAGCCATTGGCTGATTTCTCAATGGAAGGCCGAGGGCATTAACTGTGACAACGTGGTTCTCATGCCTGACTCGGTGCCAGGCATGTATTTGATTGACGTCGATGAAGATGGCGAGCGGTCATTTTTCTATTGGCGTAAAAATTCGCCGGCCAGCAAAATGTTTGATCAGCAATCTCAGGCCTCGGCGGTGTTTGATTCGCTTACTAGCTATTCGCACATATATCTTTCCGGCATTAGCCTAGCGATTCTGTCTGAGCCAGCACGACAAAGCCTCTTGGCTTTTTTGGAGGCCTTTCATGCCAGCGGAGGGTCGATCATCTTCGATGGAAACTATCGCCCGGCATTATGGCAGAGCGAAGACGCGGCAAAAGTGGCCTACCAGCGTATGTATAAGATTACTAGTATTGCCCTACCTACGTTTGAAGATGAGTCGAGCTTATTTGGCTATCAAGCAGCAACTGACGTTATTGACGCGATTAGCCAGCTTGGAGTGCCTGAGATCGTTGTCAAAATGGGCAGCGAGGGTTGCCTCGCCAGCTCTAAGTCTGGCCAACAATTTGTTGCCTCTGTGCCTACCACTCCAATTGATACAACGGCGGCTGGAGATTCATTTAATGCCGGCTATCTGAGCGCCCGCTTATCTGGTTCATCGGTTACCAGTGCCTGTCGAAATGGCCACACACTGGCCTCAAAAGTGATTCAACATCGTGGCGCGATTATCGCGAGCTAGTTGGCTAAGTCGGGAGCCACCGTGGTCGCGCTATTGTTGAATTTTTTCAAAATAAGATCGTCTATTCTGAATTTAGGAACTCTAACTATGCATAACTACCGCGGCCTCGTTGCCAGTTTATTTCTGCTGATATTGTGCTCTGCCTGTTTTCAATCAGCGGCCGACGCACGCACCATTCATATTGTCGGAGACAGTACCGCTAGCACCTATGGAGAAGATGTTTACCCGAGAATGGGGTGGGGCCAAGTGCTAAGCTCATTTTATGGAAGCGAGTATACGGTTGTTAATCTGGCGCAATCTGGCCGAAGCTCAAAAAGCTTTATTGAGGAAGGCTTCTTCGATCAGCTAGAGGCTGGGCTAAACCCCGGCGACATTTTATTAATTCAATTTGGGCATAATGATCAAAAACTCGATAGCCCTGACCGCTATGCCGCCGCTAACACTGACTACCCAAAATACCTTAGTCGTTATGTGGCGCTAGCGCGCGACCACCAGGTAACTCCTGTACTAGTCACACCGGTGGTGCGGCGAAAATTCGTAGATGGCGAGCTGGTGGCAACTCATGGCGCGTACCCGCAAGCGGTAAGAGATTTGTCAAAAGCCAGCGGAGTAGCGCTCATTGATGCTAACCAATTGACTCGTAAGCTAGTGTCTGACTTTGGCGAACAGCCAAGTAAGTCTCTCTATTTGCATTTCGATGAGGGGCTCAACAAGCAGCAGGATGATAGCCATTTTTCAGAATACGGTGCTTACCGAGTAGCGGCCATTATTGCCACTGAGTTAGACCGCATAGGCTTAGTTAAACAAGTCAGCCAGAGCCCAACTATTATTCGTGTAGAACAAGATGGTTCGGGCGACTTTACCCATGTTCAGCAAGCGTTAGAGCACCTCAACGATTCACGCGAGCCGGCGATTATACTAATTGGTGAAGGGCTATTCGAAGAGCAGCTATTGATTACTCGAGATAACATAGCGTTTGTTGGCCAAGGGCGTGATAAGACCACCTTGAAAACCACGTTGTTGCGGGCAAATTGGCGTGCCATCCATGACGATGATTGGGGTGCGTCGACGGTGAATATAAAAGCCAGCGATCTTACCTTTATGCGTCTGCGGGTGGTTAACGACTACGGTATTGCTAGAGGCGATAATTCGCATCAGTTTGCAATGCGGTTACTCGAAGGTACCCGTATTATCACCGAAGACAGCGCCTTTATAACCGGCGGTGCTGATACAGTTAGTCTTTGGAACAAGGACTCTGGTCAGTACTATCATCGGCGCGCGTACTTCGAAGGTTATACCGATTTTGTCTGTCCGCGAGGTTGGAGCTACATTACCGATAGTGAGTTTTTTAGCCGTGGTGGAGCGGCGGCGATTTGGCATGATGGGCAACGCCAAAAGAGTCAAAAATTAGTAATTAAAAATTCATCTTTTGATGGTGTGAGCAATTTTATTCTTGGCCGTCGACACTACGATGCGCAGTTCTATTTAATTAACAATCGGTACTCTAAGAACTTAGCCGATCAAGCTATCTTTCGGGTCAGCTATAACGACAAGTCTAAGAATCGAGCTAATCTTTGGGGCGATCGAGCCTATTATTTTGGCTCAAGTAAAGAGGGTAAACCTTACTCGTGGCTTAATGACAATATAAGCCATGAGCAAGCGAATATCAGCGCACAACAAACCTTTAATGGGCTTTGGGATCCAGAGCGAAAACTTGCAAAAATCAAAGCTAGTATAGCGCGTAGCGAAAACTCTCTGAGTCATGCAAGTGAGGCCGAGGTTGGCTTAGAAAACAAAGCACACGCCTTAGCCTCTCAACATATTAAGCGTTTCCCCAAACCTTGGTTAATGCGTAAGTCAGATGGCGCCTACGTGTGGAGCTATACTCACGGCTTAGTACTGTTGGGAATGCAGCAGCTAGATAGCCAACACCAGTCGTCGCAATATTTAGATTATATCAAGTCATACGTTGATCATTTTGTCGACCAGCAAGGAAAAATTGAGTCCTATAAAATGGATCAATTTAATATCGATTCTATTAGTGCAGGCCGGCTTCTATTTAAGCTGTTTGAGCGTACTGGGGACGTACGTTATCGACGTGCGATTGAGAGTCTACGAACGCAATTGAAATGGCAACCACGCACGCAGAGCGGTGGGTTTTGGCATAAACGTAAATACCCTTGGCAAATTTGGTTAGACGGTCTCTATATGGGGCAACCTTTCTATGCCCAATACCAAGCACGTTTTGGTAGCGACCCTGCGGCTTTTGATGACATAGTCGATCAGTTTATTATTATCGAACAAAAGACCCGAGATCAGCAAACTGGTTTGCTCTACCATGCCTGGGATGAAAGCAAGCTGCAGCCTTGGGCCGACCCCACAACCGGCCGTTCTGCCGCTTTTTGGTCTCGCGCTATGGGTTGGTATGCGATGGCTCTCGTCGACACCATTGAATACCTGCCCGAGGGGCATGCTGGGCGACAATCTCTAAACCAGATACTGGTGCGCTTGGTTGATGCTCTGGCTGAATATCAACATGCCAGCGGCTTATGGTATCAGGTGACTGATCAGGGTGATCGAGCTGGTAATTGGCTTGAAGCATCGGCCTCGTCGATGTTTACCTATTCGATCGCCAAAGGTGTTCGCTTAGGCTTGTTAGATGCTCACTATGGGGCCATCGCCGACCGAGCTTATGGCGGGCTGATGCAACATATTATTCGTCAAGACCCTGACGGCCGCATTCATGTGATCGACGTATGTCGTTCTGCAGGCCTGGGCGGAGAACCCTACCGTAGCGGAAGCTATGATTACTATGTTTCAACCGATCGAGTTGATGATGATGCTCATGGCATCGGTGCATTCTTGCTCGCGGCCAGTGAAATGGCTCGGTTAACTGGTGTTATGAATAAGCGTGATTAGCTTGGCCTGGCTGTTGTTTTTCCACCATTATAAAGAATCACTTGGTGGCTTTTTATTGCCGCCACCGCGTGAACAAGCAGGTGTTTAGGCAATTGATCTTTTGCTCATCTACCTAGAGCCGTTTGCACCAAGAGCTCTAATTACTTTGTTTATCGAGGTTTAATATGAAGATAAATCGTAGAAACCTTTTAGTTGGTGCATTAACCTCTGGCGCGACGTACAAGCTTAGTGCTCAAACAGTGACGCCATTGATTGGCATAGCCGAGCCTGATCAAAGCATTGATCTATGGCCTCACGGCGCACCAGGTCAACCACTCATACGCTTGAATGAAACGGTTATTGAACGAAGTGAGAACCCTGCTTTAATGGACCGAGCTGTGGTGGCAATATCTCAGCCTCGGCTTATGGTGTTTCGGCCTAAGGTCGTAAATGGGGCGGCTGTCTTGATCACGCCCGGTGGCGGTTATCAACGAGTGGTGGTTGATAAAGAAGGTTATCAGCTCGGGCGTTGGTTATCGGCGCGAGGGTTTACCGTATTTGTTCTTTTATATCGTTTGCCGCATGAGGGCTGGGCGGCAGGAGCTGAGGTTTGTTTGTCGGACGCTCAACGCGCCATGCGTCTAATTCGATCGCATGCAAAAGACTATGCAATTGACCCTGAGCGTGTGGCTTCGATGGACTTCTCTGCCGGAGGTCATCTGTGTGCCGATTTGGCAACACGGTTTGATACAAAGACCTATTCAGCGGTAGATTCGGCCGACGAACTATCGGCTAGGCCCTCTGTCGCGGCGCCTATCTACCCAGTGATTTCGATGAGCTCACCGTTAGCCCATGCCGGCTCGAGAAAAAGGTTAATTGGCAATGATGCCACCCTTGCACTAGAAAAATTGCATTCGCCACACCTGAATGTGACCGAGAAGACTCCGCCATTTTTTCTGATCCACGCCGAAGATGATTCAAGTGTCGTGGTCGAAAACTCCTTGGTGATGCGCGAAGCGTTAAAGGCTAAGGGAATTGCCGTAGAGATGCATTTGTTTGTACAGGGTGGCCATGGTTTTGGATTACCAGAAGCGCGTGCTAAGCTGATCGCTATTTGGCCCGAGTTGTTTTTAGCATGGGCCAAGACTCAAGAGTTGATCTAATTTATTTAAAATTTAGCCGGTCGTCGGTATTGTAGGTAGTCAGCTAGATCAACCTCGTGATATCGCTCAAGTGGTCAGACTTTAAGTTTTCCCACTTGTGTCCCTAATTGCTTGGTTAGTTAATCTCTTTGACGATCAATTGGCTCTAGGCGCGCCGCTCTGAAACTACCTGTTATACTCGTTAAAAATATAAGTAAGACAATAATGAATAACGCCTCCGACTCAGTTCAACAAGCGGCTCAGATAGCCCAAACGGCTGATCACCACACGATGTTGTTGGTGTTTGGAATTACTGGTTTGCTTGCCTTGGCTGTGTTGGTTGTGCCGTTGGCGGCTAGGCTCAAAATCCCTTTTACGGTTATGTTAGCCGCAGTCGGCGTGTTAATCGGCCTCGGTTCGGAGTTTGTATTACGGCTACCAGAGCTCGGTTTTTTGCATGAATTTATTCTGGCATTGAATTCAATGCAGATAACCTCAGAAGCGGTGTTTTTCGTTTTTTTACCGGCGCTGGTATTTGAGTCTGCGTTATCAATTGACGTGCGACGTTTGTTCGATGATATATCGCCGATTTTAATGTTGGCGATTGTTGGCTTGCTCATTTCGACTGCGGTGATTGGTTTCACCATGGCCTATATAACCCACGTTCCACTATTAGCTTGCTTATTGTTGGGCGCGATTGTGTCCGCCACCGACCCAGTTGCCGTAGTGGCGATTTTCAAAGATCTAGGTGCGCCGCAGCGCTTAGCTATTCTGGTAGAAGGCGAAAGCCTATTCAACGATGCTACCGCGATTGTGGTATTCACCATTATCTCTGCCATGCTACTGGGTCAGTCTGACCCTACTTTGTTAAGTGGCTTAGGCTCTTTTGTTAAAGTATTTTTCGGTGGCATCATCGTCGGCTATCTCACGGCTCGACTTATCTGCTTCTTGTTAGTGCATATCGGTGATTCCAACTTACCTAAAATTACCCTAACTATTTCTCTCGCGTATCTATCTTTCATAATTGCTGAGCACAGCTTACATGTGTCCGGTGTTATGGCCGTAGTGACTGCTGCGCTGGTGCTTGGCTCTCGTGGTCGCAGTGTGATTACTCAAAGCGCTTGGCACGGGCTAGAAGAAGTCTGGGAGCAGATTGGCTTCGTGGCTAATTCGGTAATCTTTATTCTAGTTGGCTTGAAAGTGCCATCGATAATGGCGGCCATGGACAGCCAGCAATTTATCTGGCTGGCGGTGCTTTTGCTGGCTGGTTTTGTTGCCCGTTTCGCAATTATCTTTGGTTTGGTGCCGATAATGAGCCGCTTGGGTTGGTCGGCGCAAGTAAGTACTGGTTACCGAGCGGTGATGTTCTGGGGTGGCCTACGTGGTGCGGTGTCTCTAGCTTTGGCACTAGCGGTAATAGAAAACGATGGTTTTGCGCCAGAGATACAAGAATTTTTAGGCGTCATGGTGACAGGCTTTGTGTTATTCACCTTAGCCATTAATGCCACCACGGTGTCACTGGTAATGCGCGCCTTTGGCCTAGCCAATCTTGGGCCTGCTGATGCGGCGATTCGCGACCGAGCGTTCTCAAAAGCAATGGCTAGCGTAAGCGAGCGAGTCAAAAAGACCCCGCGTGCTATGCACATCGGTGAAACCAGAACCAAACAGGTTATTCAACCCTATGAGCAATTAATAAAAGCCAGTTCAAACAAAGTCTCAGACAATAGTTTAAGCGATGAAGATTGGCTGCTGATTGGCCTGCGTATGATTTGCATGAATGAGAACAAAGCTTACGCAAGGATGTTAGATCGCGGTGAGATTTCTCCTGATACTGCACGCAGTCTATTCCGGCTGGCAGCCGATCTAAGCGATAGCATCAAACATCGCGGGCTTGATGCCTATCTCGATGATTATCGCCGCAAACTCGGTTTTCATTGGCATACTAAACTGGCAATGAGGATTCAACGTACGTTTGGGTATTCACCAATGTTGGCTAATAATTTAGCCAGCCGCTTTCAGGTTTTGGAAGCCGAGTGCACGGTATTACATGAACTCAGAGATAATGTTGTAATTCAACTCGGCGACATGCTTGGCGCTGACGTGGCAAGCAAACTGCAAAAATTATTAGCACGTCGTGACCTCGAAACTGAGCAAGCACTGGATGTGCTTCGCGCTGGTTACCCAGAGTACGCCAGAGCACTTGAGAAAAGGGCGTTACAACAAACTGCCATGCGACTTGAACAGAACCAATACAAAGACATGCTAGCCAGTTCGTTGATTAGCAAAGAAGTTGCCAGTGAATTAAAGGAGGGTATGAGCGAGCGCTACCGTGAGTTAAATCAAAAACTCACTCTCGACTTGGGTCTGGACGCAAATACACTGGTGTCTAAAATGACCTTCTTTGAGAATTTGGAGCAAACCGCCCAACTAGATATAGCCAAATTGCTGAAACCTAGATTAGCTTTGCCAGGCGAGGTCATATTTGAGAAAGGCGGTCCGCCAGATGCTATGTATTTTATTTCCTCGGGTGCGATCCGAATTGTGCTGGATAAACAAACTATCATTATTGGAAGTGGAGATTGCTTTGGGGAGATGGCCTTGCTGCAACAAAAACCGCGCATAGCCAGTGTGATTTCGGATGGTTTTAGCGAGCTCTTAGTGCTCCATACTAAGGATTTTTTGCAGATGCTTGATAAGGATGCTGAGCTGCGTCAGCAAATAGAAAAAATCGCCCGGCAACGTGCTATCGAAAATCAAAGTGGCGGGGAGCTAATGATCAATCAAGCTGACTAGTCGGTTAAATGATAGGGCTGATTAGCTTACTTAAGATGGGTTACTAAATTGATTATAAATTGGATACTGTTTAAATGGCATCCAATTTATAAGTTACTACTTTTGGGAAGTAAGTCGGAGCTCGTATAAGCCTCCGACCTAAGGTCTTTAATGGTGTTGGAGGACATTAAATCGAAACGTTAGTTTTTGAAGACTGTTGAACAGTTACCGTCTTTTTGTTATCTAAGCTATCAGCAACGATATCCATTATTTGATGTATTGCTTGCTCACCGCGCTTTAAGCTGAAAATTTCAAAATTGGCAACTTCTGGTTGCGCAACAACGACGATTTTTTCGATTCCCGAAGTGGGGCCTTGACTAATCTGTTTTAGTTCCGCAAACGCGCCTTGGCTTGCTGATAACGCTACGATAAGTGCTAGGCTGATTGATAGGTTTTTCATGATATTTTTTTCCAGTTATGTTTTTTAGCCGCATAATTGCTGCTTACATAAACTTAGATGCTACTTTCAATAAATTGGATTCAAAAGAGATTTTTATTTAAAAAATGATTAAAAATCAAACACTTGAATCGATGGTGCCAATATCGAAAGTGCTAGGTCGAATTACTAGGTATCATGAAATCAGCAAAAATCAGTGGTAGGCTAGCACTTGGTTTTCGACCTGTTTGGCGTGGCACAGAGGCGTTGCAATAAGTAGTATTCTGCTTGATATGGCCAAATTGATGAAACCTAGATTAGCTCTGTCAGGCGAGGCCATTTCTGAAAAAGGCGGCCCGCCAGATGCTAAGGATTTTATTTGCTCGGGTGCGATCCGAGTTGTGCCGGATAAACAAATTATCCTTATTGGAAGTGGTGATTGCTTTGAGGGGATGGCCTTGCTGCAACAAACAACGCGCATAGCCAGTGTGATTTTGGATGGTTTTAGAACGTTTTTAGTGCTCCATACTAAGGATTTTTTGCAGATGCTCGGTCAGGGTGCTGAACTGCGTCAGCAAATAGAAAAATCGTCTGGCAACGTGCTATCGAAAATCAAAGTGGCGGGGAGCTAATGATCAATCAGGTTGATTTGCCTGCTAACTCTTAGGGTGCTAAGTGATGAAAGGGTGACAAGTGATGAAGTTAAACAATGGGGGGACAAGCAATGAGGCTTACTTAACCAACAATAAATTGGATGCTGTTTAGAATGCATCCAATTTATAAGTTACCTCTTTTTGTGAACAATCGGGGTTTTTAAAAAACTCCGATTTACAGTCTTCAACGGTGTTAACCGACATTAAATTGAAATATCATTTTTTGAAGATTGCTGAACTGTTACCGTCTTTTTGTTATCTAAGCTATCAGCAACGATATCCATTATTTGATGTATTGCTTGCTCACCGCGCTTTAAGCTGAAGATTTCAAAATTGGCAACTTCTGGTTGCGCAACAACGACGATTTTTTCGATTCCCGAAGTGGGGCTTTGACTAATCTGTTTTAGTTCCGCAAACGCGCCTTGGCTTGCTGATAACGCTACGATAAGTGCTAGGCTGATTGATAGGTTTTTCATGATATTTTTTTCCAGTTATGTTTTTTAGCCGCATGATTGCTGCTTACATAAACTTAGATGCTACTTTCAATAAATTGGATTCAAAAGAATTTTTTATTTAAAAATCTCTTAAAAATCAAATGCTTGAAGCGATGGTGCTGATAGCGAAAGCGCTAGGTCGAATTACTGCGGATCATGAAACCACTAAATATTTTTTATGACAACGCATGGTTTTCGGTCGGTTTGGCGTGGCACAACGGTGTCGCAATAAGTAAAATTGAAGCCCCGATGGCGGGCGACCGAATAGAGTAAGGCGAGCTCATTCGGAGCAACCTCATGTTAAGATCAGTGAATGAAGATACTAAAATTTATTGTTAAATGGACTGTGCTTTTTTGGGCCGCAGTGGGAATTATATTATTCGGTTTATGGTTGTTAAATGCACCCGAAGACTTAGCTGAAAATAGCCAGTCAAAGGCGAGGTTAAATCAAGCTGATTATTCGGTCGCTAAGATGGATTTGGATATTGTTGATCTTAGCCGCGATACGCCTGCATTGGGTGGCTACGAGGGCGATGATAAGCGAACTCTTCACGGCGCAATCTGGTTTCCTAAAGGTCAAACATCAGCGCATCCCTTAATAATATATAGCCATGGCTTCGCTGGTTATCATAAGGAGAGCAGTCACATTGCAAAATACCTTGCCAGTAATGGTTATGTGGTTGCAGCGGTGGATTTCCCGTTGAGCCAAAATCGGTCTCCAGCAGACGTCCCTCAGCTACTTGATGTTGTTAATCAGCCGGGCGACGTGAGTGCGGTGATTGATCAGGTATTAAGGTTGAACAACGACTCTGATAGCTTAATGTACCAGCGAGTTGACGCAGATAGTATTGGCACTATGGGCTTGTCATTGGGCGGGCTGACTACGGCATTGGTCTCGTTTCACCCTGACCTTAAGGATCAGCGCATAAAGGCAGCGGTGATGATGGCTCCGCCATTAGAAGCATTCAGTAAGCAGTTTTATGCTATCAACCTCGAGGTAAAATCCTTATTGATATCAGGGACTATGGATCGCGTGGTACCTGAGCCCGAGAATGCCACGCAAGTGAGGGCTAGAAATCTCAATGGCTGGTTTATCAGCATGGATAAGGGCACACATCTGGGCTTTGCCGACGTAGGAAACCCACTTCGGTGGATGGAAAACCCAGATAACTTGGGCTGCACCTTCATGGGCTTTATGTTGTCAAAATTGGATCTGCCAGAGCGTTGGGATGCGGTAATACCCAACACCCGTGGTGTGTTGCGCGATGTAGTGGTGGCCCCACCTTGCCCTGAATTGCCAGGGCCATCGATGAACGGCTTAAAACAACAATGGTTAACTCGCATAGCCATTGGTTCATTCTTTGATGTGCATTTAAAGTCAGGCGCTAGCGCCGAGAAAGCAAATGAATTTTTAAACACAACATTGAGTGCTGAGAACCCAGAGATTATTTTGACATTTCCGCGTTAATACAGAGTCTATGCAATTAGGTTTTAAAGCTGTATCGGTACCCCGTCAGGCTTTGTAATTAAAATCGTTGTAAGGGGGTACAACGAACTTGCATAAAGCCCGACACTAACTGTGCAATAAAATAGTCAAGCGTTTTCAAAAAACCTGGATACTAATTGGTGAAAACGTGTCACGTAAACCGGCTTTTTGTTTTGATAAGCATGCAGCGCATAAACTGGCCAACTCGGGCCCTCAATATGATCTAGCAGGGGCACCAATTCACCTTGATTAATTAATTCTTTAACCGCGAGGCTTGGTAATAGCACAATACCCATATGCCGAAGAGCCATGCCTACCGCCGTTGGTAATGTATTTACACTTGCATATTGATTTAGCGATGCGGTTTCAGTCGTTAGACTTTGTGTGCAAGTAACCGGCATTCTACGTTTTTGCCAGTCAGTGGCAATCCAGCTATGTTGTTCTAATTCAGCCACAGTTTTAGGCGCTGGGTGTTTCTCTAAATAGCTGGGTGAGGCACAAAATATCTCGGTCATAATGCCAATCGGCAGTGCTCTATAACTGCTGTCAGGCAGCTCACCGGCGTGAATCGCGAGACCAATACTGTGCTCTACCAAGTCGAGTGTTTGATCGCTGGCAATCAACTTTGGTTGCAGCCCAGGGAATTCTTGGCACAGCTTCTCAATGGCCGGCAAAATCACAAGGTGCTCTAGAGAATGTGGGAATGTAACGGTAAATCGGCCGCGCGGATTTTTCAGAGCGTCATCAATGTCTTCAAGGAGTGAATCGATTTGATCTTGTAATGAGTCGCAACGGTAATAAATTAGTTTACCCACCGCCGTTAAAAATATTCCGCGTGTGGTGCGGTTAATCAAGCTAACGCCTAACTCAGATTCAAGCACACTAATTTGTTGGCTAACGGCTGATTTAGAAACACCAAGATACTTAGCCGCTTGAGTAAACGACCCCTTTTTTGCTACGGCTGCAAAAACCAGCATTTTTGGGAGATGACGTAAGTTGTTCACAAAAACTTAACAGTGAGTGTAGTAGCTGACTATTGTACAGTTGATATATGACGAATAGAATTAATTTCGTACCAAATAATGCTCTAAATAGCAGCAAAGAAAACCAGCGACGTCTTAGATTAGTTTTAATTTTACTCCAAAGAAGGTAGAAAAATTAAATCTATACAGCGCAAGTGGACGCAATAATTAATTGAATATTGTGGCGAATTTTTAACAAAAATTCTACTCAAGCTCTGATCGAGTTTTGAGATGCAAATAACCCGTTTTGTTCGATTTGATGAAATAACAGTGGGATGTTACGACTCGCCAAATTACCAATCCTCAATCCCTCTTAGAGAAGACGTAATAGGCACCCAATTTCAACAGGTCGGTTAATCTTTTTTCGATTTAGAGCAGTAAAAATAATCAGTTTAAATTAACTAATATGGAGTTTCATAAATGAGCGCATTTATCGTCGCAGACATCACACCAACCGATATTGACAGCCTGAAAAAATACAGTGAGGCCGCAGGGCCAACGTTAGAAAAATACAACGGCAAGTTTTTGGCCAAGGGGCCGATAGAAACATTAACCGGTGACGACCACAGCAAAATGAAAATCATTCTTGAGTTTCCAGATCAAGACAGCGCTAATAATTGGTACAAGAGTGACGAATACCAGGCGCTGATTCCTTTACGAGATAAAGGTATGGATGCGGTATTTCATCTGATTAAACCGTAATAGCGATGAGGGCCCTGTTTGTATAGGAAGAAGCATACAGGGCTTGATGCAAATGCATTTTAATAGCGATGGTAGATTTATCCAGAAACCGTCTAAATTAAGGCTTTGGGCAGAGTATTGATAGTCAAGAAGGAGAAGTAACTATGAACATCCAAGATTTATTGGCACCGTTGAATGGTCTTGAAAAGCCAATTCTTATCGATAAAAAACGTACACTAAGTGGGCGTGAACTTGTCTCTGAAGTTAGTCGTTACCAACAGCTATTGACTCGCAACGGAATTACCAAGGGTGTACCCGTACTGCTTAATATGAGTAATGACTCAGACAGTGTCATTGCGCTATTAGCCGCATGGAGCAATAAGGCTGTCGTCTTTGTTAGTAATCCGTTTACTCCGATTAAGAAAATACAAAAGACGGTTGAAGGTTTTCAGTTGCATGCGTTTATTGGCAGCAATGTGCTGGTTAAAACGCTTGCAAAAACATTGGACAAACAAGCCTCTCATGAGCATCTAGCAATTTCTTTAGGTGGCTTGAGCCTCTTGAAGACTTCACCTTCTTCGGCGTCGCTCGACGAAGCCAATTTGAAGTCTGCAGCGGTAGCGATTTTCAGCTCGGGTTCAACCGGTGAACCAAAGGCAATACTCAACTCCTTCGCCAATATTTACCGTAACGCTGAGTGTCATGGTAAGGCGATCGGCCTGCAACAAGATGATGTTGTGGCCTGTGCTTTGCCGCTTTACTACAGCTATGGCCTAGTAGCGAATTTAATCAGCGCACTGATTTATCGATGCACAATCACCTTGACCAATCTAAACGTGAACTTTGATCAGCAATGGTTTTCCGAGCAATCGGTCTCTGTGATTGGGTTGACGCCATTCTTTGCAAAAAACTTAGTTATTGAAAGTCCCTCGCTAAGAGTCATGACCTTGGGTGGTGATGCCTTGCCGATTAAAACCGCGAAGCAGATTCGTCAGAATCACCCGAATTGTGAGCTGTATTCTACTTATGGCTTAACCGAGGCTGGCCCGCGTGTTGCTACTTGGCGTTTTGATAATTGTGATTGGCCTGATACTCAATTGGCGCCGTTAGGGAGCCCCTTGGATTGTTGTACATTTCGCTTATCTACCGATCCGCTAAATAACTCAAGAGGCGAATTAGTAATTTCTACCCAGACCAAAATGTTGGGTTACTACCGTCATGGAAAATTGAAAATGGCAAAAGGAAAACATGACGAAGTTTATACCGAAGATATCTTTGAGATGGTTGGCAACGACTGTTTCTTTGTTACCAGAATCAAAGACATCATTGTTCAGAACGGAGAAAAGATTTTTCCTGCTTCGGTCGAGTCACACCTATTAAGTATTGAGGGTGTTCTTGACGCACGGGTTATTGGTAAGCCTGATAAAGATAAAGGAGAAATCGCTGAAGCGCTTATTTATGTCGATAAAGGTGTGAATTCCGCAACCGTAAAACTTGCCTTAATGTCGTTAATCCCACGAGCTTCAATGCCGACTAATTTCTATTTAGTGGATGACATTCAACGTACCGAAACAGGCAAAAAAGTAAGTCTGGAATCAATGCGACATATTGCTTAATTGCTGCTTACCAATCAAACCAACCAACTAACCTAAAAAAATATTATTATGAAATTAAAAAAATCAACTCTTGTTCTATCGTTATCGCTCTCTCTGCTGAGTTTGAGCTTGTCAGCTAACGCTGGAAAGCGCTACCAAGTAACCAGTATTCCTGGCTACGTGGTGCATGGTATCAATACCTATAATGGCCAACCGATTGGCGACTACTCTCAAGTCGCACCCAATGTTGCTATGTTGAGCGTGCAGCCATCTATCGAAGAAATTGGCGTTTACCAAGCGGGTGAGACTGAATCTGGAACCATTACGCCACAAACCGACCGTAATTCGTTAGTAGCGACCACTCGATCATTCTTGAACTTTTTTAACCCAGGCGGCGAAGTCGACCCTAATTCAATCAATGTGCCACTAGGTGAGATTGGTAATAACGTCTTTGGAGGCTCATTTACCGCTCTAGACCAACGTGTCGCTACGCCTGAATTTCCAGCATTGGGTACAGGCCCAGCGTTGCATCGCAAAAAAGGCGTTGCAGCAAATCCGACAGTCGGCGATTGGGAAAAAATTTCTGGCCGCATGACCGTTGCTAAACGACGTAATGGTCTAGGTTCAACGGTCTACATCACTGTGCGAGACGCGTTTCCACATGCACTTTATACGTTGTGGGATGTTGGCGCTCGGAACCCGCTTACAAGCGACGAGGCTGGCTATGCGGTTCCACTAGGTGGATTGCCAAATTCTATAACAACCGATGCTAAAGGGTGTGGGTCGGTCAAAATCGAGCTCAGTTATGACTTGGTTCGAGCCTGTGAGGCCGGTGCCGAATCTTGCACTAGCTATGTATCGGCCTTCTATCACTGGGATGCGCAACTCTATGGTGGTTCACCAGCGGCAACATGGGCCGGGACTCCAACTGGAGTATACGCCGGGAATCAAATGGCATTTCCAACCTCTGGCGAAGTGTTGGTTGAGCCGCAAACAGCGTTTAAACCACGCCGCCATGGTTGCAAGAAGTAATTTGATTGACTAATTAGGTAAACAAACCAACGGGCTACCTAACCCTAACCTGTTAGCGGAGTAAGGTAACGACGCTTACTCCGCGCTTTTTATGGAGCTATTTATGGAAGATTTCAAACAAATTGAAAGTACAATTCGGACGGCATTGATAGAGGATCTTGCAATGCAACAAGCGGAATTTTTAGAGCTCGATGACCCTCTCGAGATGGACAGCTTAGCGCAGACTGAGATGCGTATTTTTATTGAAACAAAATACAGCATTCCCATAGATCTAGATCAAATGCCGCCACAAGCGACCGAATCTTTGAACACGCTGGTGACTCATATTCAAGCCGCGATTAAACAATAACAGAATAATCAAGCGGCTTAATTGCCAACGCTTTTTTATCGATAACTTCAGCAAGATATTCAATATTATGAATGACGATTTGAGTTTTGATTCCATCATTAACGAGCTTAGTGGAACAGGTAGCGGCATAATTTCTCATACTAAGTGCAAAACATTTATGCGCCATGAGTCGCCGGTACTGGCCATTGACTGGATAAAAGATCACGATTTTGAACGTGGTTGGGTACACGCAGTACGCGGTATTTCGATCACCGACCCGCATTTTCATGGCCATTTTGATGATGCGGCAATGTATCCCGGCACTAATCTCACACAAGATATTAATCAAGTTGCGACGCTACTTTTTACCGCTATGTGTGGCCCGTTTAACGGAGAGGTAACCGCCTTTACACGTATTGATGCACAGTATGGTCACCCCGTACCGCCAGGCTGCTTGATCGATTTTGCCGTATGGGCGAGAGATCGTGGCGAAGGTAAGCGAATGACCGTCAGCTTGGAGGGTAGGTTGCGCGATTTTCCGTACTACGACAAGCCGAATAAATATGGCTTAACCTTCAAGCCAGCGATTCAAGCGACGTCAGAGTTAGTCAGAGCTAAGCGCCAATTGTATGATGGCATTTGGATGTAAATACACTTTAATAAAACCGGATATTCAGTATGAGTAAGTCTATTTTTAAGCATTTATTAAACCAATATTTTGAAGGCAAAGATAACAATATCCCCGCCGTAATTGAAAGCATCTTTTCTGAGCAGGCTGTTGTCACCTTTGATATCGATACAGACGTGATCGAGTTTCCAGCAAAAATTGTTGGTGCAAAGACAATCGCCGAAGAAATGTTTGCTAGTTTCCACGATGATTTTGAAAAAGTCCGTAGTTATTATGTTATCGAACCTGACGCAGCGAGCGGCTTATTGTTAGAGCAAAACCCAATTAGAGGAATCAAATGGTTGGTGCTGATGCGTGAGCAATCGTCTAAATTAATACGTGTTGGCAGCGGTTATTACAACTGGTCTTTTGGGCAAGGTGAGAAGACATGGAAGATTGATGCTTTGCATGTTCACATTCATGCCATGAAGGTGTTTGAGGAGCCGCATAAGGCTTGGCTTGATGAAGCTCAAAACCACTTTTCTGAATCATGGTTGAACTACGATCAAGCGATTGATTACTTGAGTCAAGTCAAAGACTTAGACGGTATCTGCGATTACTTGTCTTTATATCAAGAGGGCCAAGTCGCTTGATACTGGCTTGATACCGTAAGTCGCTTAGTATTTAAGCCGCTTAGTATTTTATTTGCAGATAACGGGTTTTAACGCCGTCACAGCGTTTTAACGGTCGAAAACAACGACAAACCATTTACCTGCATCACCAATATGGCTGATGGCTACTACAATCAAATTCGTACGCCAAATTACACAATTCTTTCAACCTAAAACACAAATTGAAAACAATGAAGCTGCAACTCTATAATCAATCGAATGCGCCAGAAGCGAGTAAACCTTTACTGGAACAATCATTTAAGGATTTTGGGATGATCCCTAATTTGCATGCGGTAATGGCCGAATCGCCAGGCGTGCTTGAAGCCTATAAATTTCTGCATCAGCAGTTTGAAAAGTCCGACTTTAATGCTGACGAACTGACGATTATTTGGCAAACAATAAATGTCGAGCATGGGTGTCACTACTGCGTTGCCGCTCATACTGGCATCGCACACATGATGAAGGTAGATGCGTCGATCATCGACGCGTTGCGTAATCGTACACAGATGCCTACCAGCAAGTTACAAGTATTGCACCAAACCACACTTGAGCTTGTGCGCGAGCGTGGGTATTTAAGTGAGCCATCGTCAGCCGCTTTTTTCGAAGCCGGGTATAATAATCAGCAATTACTTGAAATTGTCTTGGGTATCTCACAGAAGGTGTTGAGCAATTATATTAACCATTTAGCGGTTACACCGGTCGACAAAGCGTTTGAAGAATTTAGCTGGGCCACGTAGTAGTAATGGTTGGCAGCCGAACTATTTAAGACACAATTGAATATAGTAAAATCATGCGCAGTCTTTATCGACGACAGTGACTATGGTTGCCGTTATACCACTTTGCGCTAACCAAGAGCCGATGCTATCGGCTCTTGGTCGCGTATTAACGGTTCGCCGTTAATACGCCTTCAAGGTAGTCTAATGCCTTAGGGTCATCCGACTGACCTAACCAAAAGAAGGCTTCTTTTTTTACCGATCTCTCGGTTGCCGTTTCGATCAGCTCGCTCAGGGCGGGTGTTGATTGGCTCGATTTTAATTGCGCTAACGCGAAGATCGCTTTTTTCTTCACTGACGCGGGGCTTTTACCCTTTGCCAAAGCCATTAGAATAGATACTGGGTTTTGATCGCTATTTTGTGACAGCCAGAAAATAGCTTGCTGCTGCACTTCTCTATCGGCGGGGTTCTGTGCCAACTCGATGAGTTGTTGCCAGCTTGCCTTGGTACTTATTTGTGCTAACGAAAAAACGGCTTTCTTTCGGACATAACCGTTGTCGCTGTTTTGCAAAATATAGTCGATTACATTAGTCGCCTTTGATTGGTGATTCTGTGCCAGCCAAAACAACGATTCAGCCTGAATTTTTTGATTCTCGCTGTGCTTTGCAAGCTGCACTAATTTTTCAGATGAATTTTCATCGCTGTTTAGGCTTAAGGCGAAAACTGCCTTGAGCCGCGTTGAATTATCTCTGGCCTTGTCATCAACAATGTTCAATAGAGATTCATAGCCCGCTCTATTTCTGGCTTGGCCAAGCCAGAATATCGATTCATATTTTAGCTTTTCGTTGTCACTGTCTGTGAACCTCTCTAGCAAATTATGCGCATCGCTACCCTGATGTAATGCAATAGCCGCTAAGGCCGAATGCGCGACTTGCGTGTTCTTTGTGTCTTTTTCGGCAAGCCCTTTGAGAAACAAAATACTTGGCTTTTGTGCGACGTCATTTATTCTGTAAACGATATTGCTGCCGGTCTTTACCTTGCATTCGCTGCCGGCCAAGAAGAGATCTGAAGCTTCGCCACGATGGATCTTGAAATAGACATTCAGCACTTTCGAATCTACCGACTGGCTGATAGAAGACGACCAACTATTAGTTCTATTGTCGAGGCTGCAACTCGATTCGGTATCGCTTATTAGGCAGCAGGGCATACCGTTATTAGCTTCCATTGCTACTTGATAGCTAAACCATTTACCGTTGCTATCGGCGACTGCATCGATGGTCTTGGCTATGCTATCTTGCAACTCTATGCCGTGTTGCTTGCCACTCAATGGCTTGGTTTCGGCATTCGCTGCTAGTGCTGTTAGTAATAGTGAAAGCGCGAACGCTTCTGCAATGATACTGAACACTTTTAAATTGCGCATTGGTCTAGTCCTCACCGTTCAATATATCGTCGAAGAATTTCAATGATTCGTCAGAACCCAATAGTGAGAGTTTCTGCAGTGCCTCGCGCTTTAACACAGGGTCGTTTTCGGTCTTCACAATATTGCTTAACCCAGCACTATCGTCCTGAATGAACAATGACTGTATGACGGCTTTTCGAACCTCACTATTATCGTTTTCTTGGTATATTTTTGCCAAGTAGCCAGCTGTTGCATCGTTGCCGCTTATGCCCACTTTTTGTACGGCTTCGGTTAGCAGTTGTTGGTCTTCTTCTGAATTAACAATTTCGAGCAAGGCCTCTGCGCCATCACCGATAGCCAGGGCGTGTAATATTTCGCTACGAAAATCTTTAAACTCAGCGCTGCGATACATCTCCAGTAATACATCGGCATTGGACATCACCCCAACTAAGTGAATCGCCTGCTTTTTAAGAACAGGGTTTGACTCCAACTTAGCTAATTCAATAAGCTGCTCACTCTGGCCAGCGATCATGTAACTGTGCAGAATTTTTATTTTAGTTGCTTCATTATCGGACGATCGATATATATTAATCAGCTGCGTCATTGACTGTTCAGAACCTGAAATACCTAATACCCGTATGGCCTCTTCTTGAAGTTGCGTATTTGTACTATCGCCGGCAAGTACCGAAATAAAATCAAATGCCTTAGGGTCGTTGATTTGACTGAGGACAAATAGAGCTCTATTTTTAACCTGCTTGGAACTGTTACCCGCAAGCAGTTTTTTCAAGATTCCGAAGGATTTTTCAGACGGCGAATTCATCAGTGAGTTCAGCGCATAGAGCTTCATCTCTTCATTATCAACATCAATGCTCTGGCCGTTCTCGTCTTGAATTTCAATTTTCAAAGCGGCTGCGTCGTCCAACCATCGGCTTTCAGAGTGATCGCGTGCCAATTGAGAAAGAGTGTTTAGTGCTCGTTGATCATAGCCATTTTTGAATTGCGAGTAGGCCAGCCAATACAGTGCCGCGTCTTGTTTGGCACTGCCAGTTTGTACCAAGTCGGCAAAGGTGTCTCGGGCGGCTTTATACTCTTTGTTATCTAACTGTATTTGACCTTTTTCATACAGACCTTCTTGGGCCATGACAGTCTGGCCGCCCAACATAAGCGCAATTGCGATCGCCAATGATTTTTTTTTACAAAGCTGACTAAATTTTGCTTTCATCTCGGTGCCTCTTAATTTGATTTCGTTCATTTTTATTTCTCTTGAGTTGCTTTCAAGTTATGACGCAGTAATCGCCGAATGGTTTTGTTTTTTTCTCAGCGATTTATTTTGTGGTGGTTGCGATTCTAAATGAGCTCGTGGTTTATCCTTTTGTCGGTGACTTTTAACTTGAACAGCAAGTCTGTGCCGTCCAGTCGTTCACGCACTTTGTTCCACTGAGCGTCATCGCTGCTCTTGGTGTGACTTATCTCTAATAGAACCGATTCCATTTGTTGCAGAACATTCGCCAGCATAGTGTCACCAGAGCGTACCGCTACTCGTCGATACAGGCGGTTGAAGCTAATTAGTTCATCTATCATTTGACGCCGAGGTTCTAACTCGCCCGACAGCCCATCGCCGCCATTGCTTACTAAGGTAAGCAGGCGCTGGCTTGTTTCAATATGAGAGCTTACATTTGTCAGCAACACTCGTCGGCTTGCGTCGTCGCTTGGGCGAAAGCTCTGTTCGATTTTGCTAGGAGCTCCGAGATCAACAATAGGAGCCTCTAAAGGCATCGCCGACCAGCGGCCTAAATAGAATATTCCAATGACTGCGAACAACAAGAACATCAACGCAGGTCTTAGCTTACTGTCGAGCGAGCCAGCCAACCAGCGAGACATTCTTTCTCCCAAGCTCTCCGCTATTGCAGGTCTGTGCTGCTGGTTTGATTCTGACCTGACGGTTGCGGTTTGTTGTTTTTTAGCTTCAGCCTCACGAATAGCCAGCATAATTTGTTGATTGAGATCTGCGCTGGGTTCTGGCACGTCACTTTCTAGGGCATCACCCAACATTTTGCATAGGGCATCATAATCACGCCGCAGTTGAACAGATTGTTTGCTAGATTCAGCCATGGCTTGCTCAATTTCTCGCGTTAGAGCGGGGTCAAGCTCTTGGTAGTAGAGCAAGATAAGATCTTCTTCAGTCCAGGGTTTCATAGTCACCTACCTTTGGTTGCAGAGTTTTGCGAAGTCGGCCAACGGCTCTAAATATGCGGCTCTTAACGGTGCTGGCATTAAGCTCGAGTATCTGGCTAATCTCTTCGATACTGCGTTCTTCATAGTGACGCAATATAAAAGCAACTCGGAGATCGTCGTTCAGTTGGCTAATGGCTCGTTCTGTGACGCGGCCAATATTGCTGAGCAAGGCGGCTTTTTCTGGGCTATTAGTACTAGCTGATGGTATTTGATCGAAGTCATAATCTGAGCACTGAGCATGCTTGGCATTTTTACGCAGTAAATCGAGCGCCACATTAACCGTCACCGAGTAGAGCCAGGTGCTGAATTTTGATTGTTGATTAAATGTATCGAGTTTGAGATGCATTTTTAAAAATGCTTCCTGCACACAATCCTCAGCCTGTTCTTTGTTTTTGAGTATTCGATAGGCAGCACCGTACATCTTGCCGCTATTAAGCTCGACAAGACGTTGAAAAGCTTGCATGTCTCCAGCTTTGGCTAGAGTAACGAGTTCAATTTCAGGCTGCATATAATAGGTATGACGAGGCTAATTCAAAATGGTTGCATTTTTATTTGGCTTTTCCATTATTACATTGTGAGCATGCTTTTTGGCGGCCATTATTTACGGCAAAAGCCACTAGCATTTCGGCACTAAAATGTTGTGTGAGGTATCGACATCTTCGATGGCTTATTTCATCTAAACGTAATCGCCTGCTGTAATATAGGCGGCCTGTAAACATTATTCGAGTTCAACATGACCAACATTGCCCGCCCGTTCAGAGTTAACATTGATCAAAGTGCGATTGACGACCTAAAGCAACGCTTGACGAATAGCCGCTTGCCGGAAAAACAAACGGTAAGCGATTGGAGTCAGGGAATTCCACTCGATATTGTCAAAGAATTCAGTGATTATTGGCGCGATGATTACGACTGGTTTGCTTGCCAAGAAAGGCTGAATAGCTACCCTCAGTATCTGCTGGAACTTGATGGGGTAGACATCCATTTTTTGCATATTAAATCGCCAGAGCCAAATGCACGGCCCTTACTTATGACTCACGGTTGGCCAGGTTCGGTGCTTGAATTTATCGAGCTTATCGGCCCACTAACAAACCCCGCCAAGTATGGCGGCAAGGCCGAAGACGCGTATCACTTAGTATTGCCATCGATCCCAGGCTATGGTTTCTCGGCTAAGCCAACCAGTGCTGATTGGACTACCGAGAAAATAGCCAGTGTGTGGGATCGATTGATGGTGAACCTAGGTTATCAACGATACTTTGCTCAAGGGGGTGATTGGGGTGGAGTGATTACCGCTTCTATTGGTGCGCAAGACCTAGGTCATTGCGCCGGCATTCATGTCAACCTTGTGGTAGTCGGGGCACCTGATAAGGCCATAATGAATACGCCCACAGAACAAGAAGCCAAGGCCCTAGCTCAGTATCAAAAGTATCTGCAGGATGGTTCGGCCTATGCTGCGATACAAGGCACGCGGCCACAGACTATTGGCTATGCTTTAGCCGATTCACCTGTCGGTCAGATGGCTTGGATTTTAGAGAAATTTCATCAATGGTCCGGACCTGATGCCTTGCAAAATAGCTTTAGCAAAGATCATCTTCTCGACAACATTTCTCTTTATTGGTTAAGCAATTCGGCGGCCTCTTCGGCACGTTTGTATTGGCATAGTTTTGCTAAATCTGATTTATCAGAAGTGACCGTGCCGATGGGGGCTAGCATATTTGAGAACGAAATTATTCAGCCATCGCGTCGTTGGGCCGAGCAGCGCTTTAAAAACATCCAGTTTTGGCAAGAGAACGAAGGCGGAGGGCACTTCGCAGCGATGGAAGTGCCAGAGTTATTTGTAAAACAGCTAAGAGAATGCTTGCGAAGTATGCCGCTCTAAAGCGCCGCGGCTGAAGTTCAAGAAGGTGCCGCGGCTGAAGTTCAAGAAATAGCTGCGGCTTTAGTTCAACAGTTCAACGCGGCTGACTTAGCAGGCGTTTGGCACTTTATTCAGCGTTCGGCACTTTAGTCAGCTCTCGGCACTCTAATCAGCGTTGGGCAATACCCAATCAGCTCGAGGGAAATGGCAGGTATAGCCCTGTGGGTAGCGCTCTAAATAATCTTGATGCTCTGGTTCAGCCTCCCAAAAGTCGCCAGCAGGAGACACCTTAGTCACTACCTTGCCGGGCCATAAGCCTGATTGATTAACGGCATCGATCATTTTATCGGCCGCCTCTTTTTGTTCCTCAGAGGTATAGAATATTTCAGACCGATACGAGACACCGAGGTCATTACCCTGGCGATCCAAAGTTGAAGGGTCGTGAATCTGAAAGAAGTATTCCAGTAACTTACTAAAACTTATGACTTGAGGGTCGAATTCGATCTCGATGCCTTCAGCATGGCTACCGTGGTTTCTATAAGTGGCATTGGGTACATCTCCACCGGTATAACCAACACGAGTTTGCTTTACGCCTGATAACCCACGGATTAGATCTTGCATGCCCCAGAAGCATCCGCCGGCCAATACTGCTGTTTCTGTATTACTCATCATAAAAACCTTTGTTAATTTGCATCGAGTATAGCCTAGAGCGGGTGAGCGTGACTTGCAAAAATTGATTCAAGCTAGCGCAAGCTTGACATGAGTAGATATATACACTTGATGCAGTTTCAGTATACTGATTGTCTGGTTGCAACAATCACATCAAGGTCAAGGCTGCTCGGATATGAAAAAACTAAGTATGATGGACACCGCGTTTTTACTCGCGGAGAGTCGTGAAACACCAATGCACGTTGGCGGCATTCACCTTTTTACTTTGCCGCCTGATGCCGATGAGCAGGAATTTTTGCATCGCCTCAGAGACGAGCTTCGTTCGGGCGACGACCTTCAGTCTCCTTTCGGCGATAGCCTTAAAATGGGTCGTCTTGGTTTAGCGGGCCCATTGTATTGGCAGAAAGATGAATCGGTAGATCTCGAGTACCACATTCGACATTCGGCCCTGCCTAAACCGGGACGTTACCGAGAGTTGTTTGCCTTGGTCTCGCGGTTGCATGGCACTTTATTAGATCGAAACCGCCCGCTGTGGGAAATGCATTTAATTGAAGGTTTGCAAAACCGACAGTTTGCTACTTACTCCAAGTTTCATCATGCGGCCGTAGATGGCGCGCGTTCGATGCACCTCACCCAGAGCATGTACTCTTACGATGAAAATGCCCGCAGTCAAGGGTCGGCTTTTTCGGTAGAGTCGCAGCGTCGTTACCGTGAGCAACTAGAGAAAATTCACTCCGAGGGTATGAGCGACCAAGAACTGCGTAATGTGGCTGAATCGCTAAAGCAATTGTTTGATAGTAGCATTCATCTTTTTAGTTCTCTCAAGCGCTATGTAAATGGCTGGCGAGGTAAGGGCGGCGCTTTGGCGTTACCATGGCAAAATGTACCTCGCAGTTCGATTAATACTCACGTTGATGGGGCTCGACGCTTCGTAGCGCAATCATGGTCGTTCCAGAGAATCCGCGCGGCCGGCAAAGCCATGGACGGAACCTTCAACGATGCCGTGCTGGCGATGTGTGCCGGCGGCTTACGTCTGTATCTACAAAAGCACAGTGAATTACCTGAACAATCGATGAAGGCCATGGTGCCTGTTTCATTGCGCGAAAAAGGTGACATTGATTCTTCCAATGCGGTTGGTGCCATCAGTGCCGACTTAGCCACCGATATTGCTGACCCTATTAAGCGCTTTCGCAAAATACAGGCGTCGATGGTTGCTGGTAAAGCGCTGTTCAAAGGTATGAAGCCCAAAGAAGCAGCACTGATGCTGCAGCTGATTCAGGCACCTGGCTTACTATTGATGCCGCTTGGTTTAATGAGCAGGTTACCGCCGTATAACACCATTATTTCAAATGTGCCTGGGCCGCGTAAGGCGATGTATTGGGATGGTGCTCGTTTGGATGGAATTTATCCGGCGTCAATTGTCACCGAAGGTATCGCGCTTAATATAACCCTCGTTTCCTATGATCAAAATGTCGACTTTGGCATTACCGCCTGTCGCCGATCTATGCCACAAGTACAAAGGCTGATTGAATACATGGAGCACTCTTTAGTCGAGCTTGAACAAGCAACTGGCTTAGTTACCCCTAAGGCAGCCGTTGTTCGAAAGCCGATAAAAGCAAAGAAAAAAGGTGCTAGTACGAAAAAAATAACTAAAAAGGTAACGAAGAAAATAACTAAAAAGGTAGCGAAGAAAACAACTAAGAAGGTTGCTAAGAAAACAACTAACAAAGTTGCCAGAAAGGTATCGAAGAAGGCTGCTAAAAAAGTCGTTAAAAGTTAGTTAGGGTCTATCTTTACTGATTCGCCAGGCCATGAAGACCGATACCACCACGTTAAATGCGGGTCTACGTTACACTCTAAGCAACCTTAACCTGACAAAAAATAGCCGATGCCGGATAGCAATAGAGACGATCTAAGTGTCGAACAGTTCAGCTCGCTGTTTTTAAAGGATGTTGCGCTGATGGACGTCAGGGCGCCAGTCGAATTCTGTGCGGGTGCTTTCCCCACTGCAAGCAATTTGCCTCTATTAAACGATCGACAGCGTCACCTTATTGGCAATGAATATGCCGAGCATGGTCAGCCATCCGCAATCAATCTTGGGCTAGGTTTAGCCACGCCCGATATTCGCGCACAGCGCATTGCCAGCTGGAAGCAGTTTATCGCCGACAACCCCGATGGCTATCTGTACTGTTTTCGTGGAGGGCTGCGCTCGAAAATAACACAGCAATGGTTAGCCGACGACGGATTGCACTATCCGATTGTCGAGGGCGGTTATAAAGCATTAAGGCGTTATTTACTTGAGCAACTGACACGCTTATGCAAGCAAGGTAATATTATTTTGTTAAGTGGCGCGACTGGGATTGGCAAAACCCAACTTATTGATGGGCGGCTGGGTGCTGTCGACATAGAGGGTCGTGCTAATCATCGAGGTAGCGCGTTTGGGAAAACATTTAAACCACAACCGGCGCAAATTGATTGGGAAAATCAGATAATAATTGACTGGTTACGCTGCGAAGCGCGCAGTGATGCGCCGGTGTTAATCGAAGCGGAGTCGCATTTAATCGGTCGGATTCATTTACCAAAAGTGCTGCAAGAGGCGATGGCACGCGCGCCGGTATTGTTGTTACAGGCGAGTATGGCTGATCGAGTTGCGCGTCTGTATCAAGACTATGTTGAGCACAGTTTGCTACACTATGGTGGCGGTAGCGACGACCCTTACGCCGCTTTATACGATGACGCATTGGGCAGTCTGCAACGGATAAAAAAGCGCTTGGGGGGGCTTAAATTTCAACAGATGTCTGAGCTACTTAGCCACGCAACAAGTTTGCTGCGTGAGCAAAATGACTCGGCTGGCTTTTATCAGTTTATCGAGATGCTACTGACGGACTACTACGACGCACTTTATCAGCATTACCAAACTAAAAGTGAATCACGCCTTGTGTTGTCTGGTAATTGGTCAGAAATCACCAATTGGCTTGAGAGTAATCAGCAGAGTATTCAGGGGCATTCGGTTGCCGCTAGCCTAGCGGTTTCACAGCACGCTAGGCTCTGAACATGTTTACTAGAGATCCTATGTTTATTAGAGACTTGGTATTACTGGGTGGAGGGCATACACACGTATTGCTAATCAAAGCTTTGGCGATGAAAGCCATTGCTGGGGTGCGTGTTACCTTGGTTTCAGAAAAGTTACTGACGCCGTATTCAGGAATGCTACCGGGTTTTGTTGCTGGCCACTATTCACTGGCAGAAACGAATATTGACCTTAATCAATTATGTCGTCGTGCGGGTGTTAGGTGGATTCAAGCTCGATGCAACGGTGTCGACCCAGATTTGAAATGCGTTTACCTGGAAGGCCAAGCGGATATTGAGTTTGATGTCTTGTCTATTGACATCGGCTCCACACCAGATCAACGCATTTCTGGCGCCAGTGAGTTTGCCGTAGGGGTAAAGCCGATAGCGGGTTTTCAGCGCCGCTGGGGTTCGTTGCTACAAAGCTTAGGCTCGGAGCAGATCAACCAGCCTCTTGGCCAGCAGGCTGTTGAAAAAATTAACTGGGGGGTAATTGGCGCCGGTGCGGGCGGCGTCGAGTTAGTGCTCGCCATGGCACATCGTTTGCGCGGTCATCAGCATTTACAATTTCATCTTATCTATCGCGGTGAGCACGTATTGCCGGGCTACCCAGATAGAGTTGTCCGGCAGGTTGAACAGTCGTTACGAGATTACAATGTAACCACGCATGCCGGTTTTTCGGTTGCCGAGGTTACTAGTGCTGGTGTCATCAATGATGCTGGTGAAAATCTGAGCTTAGATGAACGGATCTGGTGTACTGGTGCAGTGGGCGCTCCTTGGCTGAATGCCGGCAGTTTAGCGCATACCGAAAAAAACTTTATACAAGTGAGTCGCACCTTGCAGAGCACCTCCCACGAGTCGGTGTTCGCGGTTGGAGATATTGCCGAAATGGTCGACGATCCGCGGCCTAAAGCTGGCGTGTTTGCGGTTCGACAGGCGCCGTACCTTGAACAGAACTTACGGCGGTTATTTTCTGGTCAAGCATTGCAAGAGATCAAGCTACAGAAGAATTTTCTGAGTTTGCTTGCCTTGGGTGGGCAAGTGGCGGTCGCCAGTCGCAACGGCTTAGCCGTTAAAGGTCGATGGGTATGGCGTTGGAAAGACTCAATTGATCAGACCTTTATGCGTCAGTTTTCTGAACTGCCGATGTCGATGCCTATCGCAAGCTTAGAACCGTCGGCGACAGACTTGTCAGCCAATGGCTTGTCAAAGGTTGGAATGCCTTGTGGAGGTTGTGGTAGTAAACTGGGGCCCGAACTATTGGCCGCCAATCTCGACAGAGTTTTAACTGAAGGGGCGCACGAGGTTGAAGATGCGGCGGTATGGAAGCCAACGCCTGATACCTTGGCAGTGCAAACTATCGACGGCTTTCGCAGTTTTATGTCCGACGAATCTCGCTTTGCGCATATCTGTGTGAATCACGCTTTGAGTGATATCTACGCGATGGGCGCGAGTGCAATTCATATACAGGCTTGGATTAATCTCGCCTTCAGTAGTGCCAACCTTCAGCAGCGTGACCACTTGAGAATGTTGCGTGGCATTCAGGCCGCTCTATCGGCATCGCCAGCTACATTATCTGGCGGACACAGTAGCGAGGGGCTAGAAAGTCACCTTGGTATCGTAGCTAATGGTGAGGTAGCACCTGGGCTTCAATGGAGTAAGTCTGGCGCCAAGGCGGGCGACTTAATTCTATTAAGTAAGGCGCTAGGCACCGGAGTCGTGATGGCCGCCGACATGCAAGGTGAAGCAAGTCCTGCGGCCGTTGAGGCAAGTTATGACAGTATGTTGCTGTCCAATCATCGAGCGATGCAACAGTTGCAGCAAGTTAGGCCTAACGCGGTAACCGATGTGACTGGTTTCGGGTTGATAGGGCATCTGTTAGAAATGCTTGATAGTGCCAATACTAAAGGTGCCAATACAAAACGCCCCAGCAAGAGTGTTGATAACCCAAGTAATGTGGCATTGCTTGCAGAATTAAATCTAGCCGCTATTCCCTTACTTAGCGGGGCGCTAGAGCTGGCCGAGGATGGCTGGCGATCAAGCTTGTATCCACAACTTGAGCCGTATCTATTGCGCTGTATGTTCAGTGATCAGACAGAAGCGGCTCATCGCCCTCATCAACAACGCTTAATTATTGAGCTCTTGCTTGACCCACAAACCAGTGGCGGCTTGCTGGTGACCATCAGTCCGTCGAGTGCGGCGGCTTTGCTTGAAGGTGAAAGTGATTACCTTGTAGTCGGTAAGATAAAGCAAAAAGAGAGCAGTGTTCCAGCCCCCATTAGTATCAAATTTGTGCTCGACTGATGTGCGCATAGCTCGGCGATTACTTATCAATCGGCGGCTCTTAGATCTCCTCCCCAAGCCCCTATGATTGCTTGGCATGTGCCGAAAAATGCTGATTCGGCGTTAACTCTAGCCTGCAGTCGAGTTTTGATGACATTGGGTTTGCGGTTGACCTTACAAATGAAAACCTAACCATATTAAGGGCTTGCCCAGGAAATTGATATTGGTAAAGTTGTTTTTAATCAAATGGTTAGTGGTTTTTTGTGACTTAAAAATACTGATCAATGCTTCTTGATGACGTTCTTAGGCCGCCCCAAGTCGTAACCGAAATATTGGAAACGAACCTGTATTACATTACTTTTTCGTTAAATTAAATCAAACGTTTGATTTAATTTAAGAGGAGGAGTATTGTCACGGAAGAAAAATTGGAAGGTAATTCCTTGGAGATAATCTAGTGACAAAAAAAAATGACGGTATCGGCGTCGGAGAACTAGCGCGTTCAAAACTGATTCAGGCCGCTTTAGATCTGTTTGGTCGACGCGGTCTAGACGGCGTTTCTATTCGCCAAATTAGTGATCGTGCTGGGATGAACGTGGCATCGATTAGCTATCACTTCGGCAGTAAGGACAATTTATATAGTGCTGTGGCCGACTATATAAATGAGCAAATTTCTTTGCATGCCAAGGTGCCGGTCGAGGCCGCTACTAAATTTATTAGCTCGCACGACCGAGATGCAAGCAATGCTATGGAGCATATTTTAAGCATTGTTGGGATTACCATCGACCTGATGATCCCAGATTCAGAAGAGACCGAACAGTGGGCTCGGTTTATCACTCGATTCCAGTTGGGTGAGCATATTCCGGACCACGAGCTTAGTCGAAATCCGCTGCATGATTTACTCGCAGTGCTGGTCGCTATTGTCAGAAAGCAGCCTAATTCAAACTTAGAAAACGCCATTATTGCACAAACAATATTTGGTCAAATGTTGGTGTTTAGAGTAAATAGATTGAGCGCCAAAAACTTACTCGGCATCACCGCGTATGGGCCTGCCGAAGTGTCTCAGATCAAACAAATTGTGTTTTCGAATATTCAGAAAACACTGTCTTAACAAGGATTCTTATGAAGTTTAATATAGATAACGAACGTAAACACTGGTTACTTGTGTGCTTGGGCATTGTGGGTTTTGGCGTGGTTGCCTTATTTTTGCTGACGGCGTTAAAGTCAGAACCCACGCTTACGCCGATAGTAGCGAAAACGCCGATTGTTGATGCCGAGCGATTGGTATGGCAGAGCGGTAGGTTCGAAATTACCGCAAGTGGGCGCGTTGTTCCTGTCGCCACGGTTAACCTCCAGGCGCAGGTCTCGGGTCAGGTTATTGAGCTCAGTGAGAGTCTAAAGTCGGGCGCTCATTTTAAATCTGGTGCGGCCTTGCTTAAAATAGATCCGCTTACTCTCAGAGCCAAAGCGGCTGAGCTAGAGGCGCAGTTAGCCAGCGCTAAAGCCGATTTGAAACTGGCTAAATCGCAGATCACTCGCTCGAAGAAATTGCTTGAACTTAAGGCCGTATCGCGAGAAGAGTTGGATCAGAGGCAAGCTGAATTTGCTGCTGCGAATGCCCGGGTGGCCCAATTTGAGGCCAGTCTATTGAGCGCAAAAACGGATTTGAGTCGCAGTATTATTCGAGCTCCTTTCGACGGTAGAGTGATGAGCGAGCGGGTTAGCGTAGGCGATGTATTAGCGCCTGGGGTGGCGTTTGCTGAAATTTATTCAACTGAGGCATTTGAGCTGTCGCTTGCTTTGCCGGAAGCGGATGCCGTGCTGCTGGAAAATCTATTTAGCATTGACACCGCCGAGATTGTTGCCCGCGTAGAAGCGTCTTTTGGTGGCAGTCGTTTTTTCTGGCCAGCAGTTGTTGATCGAGTCGAGGCCGGGTTAGACAGTGCAACTCGAACGATTAATGTAGTGGTACGGATCGATGCGCCAGAGGCGCGCGGGCAGGCCATGCGTGAGACCGAGGTTGAGGCTCCGCCGCTATTGTCGAGCATGTTTGCACAAGCGTTTATTCAGACTAGAGATGTGGGCCGCTACGTTAAAGTCGGTCGCGACAGCGTGCGCTCTGACGACACAATTTGGTTTGTACAGGTTAACGCCAAAGGTATAGGCACCGTGCAATCAGCCAATGTAAAGACGCTAAACAATCAGCAAGAGACTGCCTATGTCCGGCCTGATCTCGAGGACGCCAGCGATACCTATGTGCTTGGGTCTGACATCGGTGGCGTGTTACCCGGGAACCAAGTACAGATTCGCAATCACCAAACCGAGCAAATTGAGCCGCAAGCGGTTGCACCAATCGTGCAAGTTGATCAACTTGCGCCTGCGTCGGTGGATGTATTGCCAAGCGCGGAAATATTACCTCAAGCGACGTTAGCGACACCCGAAGTAATCTTGGGCGGCGAGCACGATGGGTCACCGACATTAGATGCTGATCAAACTGAGGTTGTAAACCCCGCGGGCGAAGCAAAAATCGAGGAGCCGGTTCAATGAGTGGCATGATCGAATGGTTTATTCGCCACCCCGTGGCTTCAAATCTATTAATGGCAGTTCTGCTGATCGGCGGTTTGATCAGTATGACTAATATCTCACAAGAGGCGTTTCCTGAGTTCACCCTAGAGATAATTAGTGTCGAGGTACCCTATATAGGAGCATCACCTGATGAGATCGAGCAATCGATTATTCAACCGCTTGAGCAACAACTAAACGGCGTTGAAGGTGTTGTTGAAATAACAGCAACGGCGTCAGAAGGCGTTGCCATGGTTAACCTTGAGTTCTCACGAACCATTGATATCAGTCGTGCTTTAAATGACGTCAAATCTGAAGTAGATCGTATTACTGTATTCCCAGCGGAAGCTGAAGAGCCAATTGTTACCCAGCTGAGTGCTAAAGCGCGAGTTGCTGAAATCGTGATTAGTGGCGCCTTACCCGAGGCGGCGTTAAAGGAGTTAGCGTATCGAGTAAAAGAGGAGCTTGTACTCGAAGACAATATCTCATTGGTTGAAGTAAAGCACACTCGCGACTATGAGATATCAATTGAGGTAACCCGAGATAATTTACGTGCCTATGGCCTTACCTTAGCCGACCTTTCTAATGCTATACGACGTGAAAGTTTAGAGTTGCCCGGTGGTGACATTGATACTGCAAAGGAAAGCATCCTGATACGCACCGTCGGGCGAAATTTAACTCGACAAGACTTTGAAGAAATAATAATCCGCTCGTCGCCGAGTGACGGTGTTGTTCGCCTACGTGATATTGCGCAGGTCGTTGATGGCTTCAAAGAACGTAATGAGTACGCTTTATTAAACAATCAGCCTGCGGTGTTCCTTAATATTTTTCGCGTTGGCGATGAGCGAGTTCTTGACGTTATCGCTAGTGCCGATGCTTACCTAGAGCAACATTTGGCTCCGAGTCTCCCTGATAGCGTTGATGTGGTGATCTGGAGGGATGATTCTGTTGAGCTAGATCAACGTATTAGTCTGCTAATAAAAAATGCAATTATTGGGATGTTGTTGGTCGCCTTGGCGCTTACTTTATTCTTGGATTTACGATTGGCATTTTGGGTCTCTGTTGGCATCGGGGTGTCATTCGTAGCCTCGTTTATTCCTATGTTGATATTCGGTTTTTCAATAAATTCGCTTTCGATGTTTGGATTTATCTTGGCTATTGGAATTGTCGTCGATGATGCCATTGTGACCGGCGAAAATATATTTTCTGAAGCCGCGCGAGGCACTCCGCCGGTGGAGGCTGCCGTCAAAGGTGCTAGCCGCGTTGCTGTGCCGGTTATTTTCGCAGTTTTAACGACTGTCGTGGCATTCATACCATTGCTACTAGTGCCGGGTGTTATCGGTAAATTCCTGATCAATATACCCGCTGTAGTTATTATGATACTTGCACTATCGTTGATCGAATCATTGTTGATTTTACCGCATCACTTGTCTCGTATAAACATTCAAGAGCCACCGAAAAACCGCGTTTTCGAGTTCTTTTCGGATGCTAGAAATACGGTTGATGACGCGCTGCAACGCTTTATCAATGGGCCGCTTGATCGCGCTCTGTACTTCACCACTAAACATTGGTTTGTGACGATCACAGGATCCGTTACCATCTTAATTTTAACCATTGGCATTTTGGCAAATGGCTATATTAAATTCTCATTTTTTCCTATGATCGAAGGAAATTACGTCACTGCTTCGGTGGAGTTGGCCGAAGGTGCGTCGTTACAGCGAACCGCCAAATTAGTTGCTCAAGTCGAACAACTCGGCATCGATCTTGCCCAAGTGATGGCCGACGACGATCAGGGAGTAGACGATGTCATCGTGGCTCAGCTTGCGTTAATTGGCAGTCAGGAGGCCGCTGGTGGCCCCCCAGGTGTGGACGCACAAAATGTTTCTCGATCTAATCAAGGTTCAGTGGTAATCCACCTTGTAGACTCAAACAAGCGCCGTTTCTCATCGTCCGAGTTTGAAGAGCAGTGGCGTGCGTCACTGGCGTTGTTAGATAGTCAGGCTAAGATTAGCGTGTCGTCCAGTGAGGTTTCATTGGGTGCTGCGGTGCAGGTTGAAGTGTCGGCTGATACTGATTCCAGTTTGCGCGAGGCGATTGCTCAAACCGAATTGGGCTTAAATTCGATAAACGGTGTCTATGATATTCGAAATGACTTTGATGCTGGTAAGCGTGAATTCAAAATTGAGCTTAAAGATGAAGCGAGCCGATACGGACTAAGTCTACAGTCGTTAGCGGTACAGGTTCGTGGTGCGTTTTTTGGTGACGAGGCATTGAGAGTGCAGCGTGGTCGTGACGAAGTGCGGGTTTACGTGCGGCTGCCGCAAGCCGAGCGACGCCATATAAGTGATCTGTTTGATTATCGTATTCAGACCGCCACCGGTGAGTTTATTCCACTTTCGCGGGTGGCACATATTACCGAAGACCATAGCCCTTCGACAATTAGCAGGCGCAATGGCCAGCGTTTAATCACCATCACCGCCGATGTCGATAGTGCGGTTATCAGTGGTCAGCAGGTTAGTACCGTATTAGCCGAATCGATCCTGCCAAATGTCGAGCGATCTGTGCCCGATGCGCGTTTTGGCTTTGGCGGTGAGGCAAGGGAAATTGGTGAGGTTGGTTCGGTGTTAGGCCGAAATTTCATGTTGGCTCTAATAGGTATTTTTATTCTACTGGCGATTCCTTTTAGGTCGTATTCACAGCCGATTGTGGTGATGCTGGCGATACCCTTTGGTCTGGTCGGCGCGGTTCTTGGGCATCTAGTCTTAGATCTTTATATGGGCTTGTTGAGTATCTTCGGTATTGTTGGATTAGCCGGTGTGGTTATTAATGGTGCCTTAGTACAGGTCGACTTTGCCAACGAATTGCGTGGTCAGGGTGTTGAGTCACGGCTGGCATGGATAGAGGCCGGTAAAAGTCGCTTTCGAGCAATTTTCTTAACCGCGCTAACCACCTTTTTAGGCGTCGGCCCACTTATGCTGGAACAAAGCGTGCAAGGCCAGTTTTTAATTCCGATGGCGGCCAGTATTGCCTTCGGCGTACTGGTAGGCACGTTTATCCAGATGCTGCTAGTGCCAGCGCTGGGAAGTATGCTCGATCATATGGCGACCTTACGACAGACCATGAGAGCGAAAGCGATTGAGCGAAACAGTATGCAAAATAGTATGCAAAATAGTATGCAAAATAGTATGCAAAATAGTATGCAAAATAGTGAACAAGAGTATCGAGGCGATGCATGAATATAATTAACCTCAAAAGCCGCTTGTTACGGCTTAGTTTAGTGGCTACTTTAGCCTTCGTTGTTAGCGGCTGCGCAATGATCGGCCCACAATATAAAACGCCAGAAACGGAGTCGCTACTGTCTGGCGGGATGCTAATCTCAGACTATCGCAATACCGATGAGGTGTTGACCGAGTGGTGGGATGTGTTCGAGGATGATCGACTGTCTAAACTGGTTGATGACGCGCTAGAGCACAATCGTGATTTACATGCTCTAAGCGCCAACCTACGCGCCTCACGCGCTAACCTCCGGCTTGCTAGGTTAGCGCGACTGCCGTCAGATGAAATATCCGCTAGCGTAAGCGAAAGTCGTCAATCGGCGGTCGGTTTGCAACAACAATTGGGTGCGTCGACAACGGCGTCTGAGCAAGCTAGCGCTTTTCCTGATGTTGAACTTTATTCAGTAAGCTTCGCTCCGCAATGGGAGCTTGATTTGTTTGGGAGAGTCTCTCGACAAATTCAGATTTCGAAAAGTAATTATGAGAGCCAATTGATGCAGTTGCGTGGCCTACAACTGATGGTCATTGGTGAGGTAACAACGCAATACTTTCAACTTCAGTCGTTATTATCTGAACGCCAAACCCTTGAGGGTAATATCGGCTTACAAACAGAAAGTCTCAGGATTGCCGACGCGCTATTTAAATATGGTCGTGGCGTTGAAGTCAGTGTTTTTAATGCGCGTGCTCAATTGCAGTCCAGTCAAGCGGCAATGCCGCCGATTGACTCATCAATTTCACAAATTGAAGCTCGCTTAGCGGTTCTTACTGGTCGTGCGCCAGGTGCCTTACAACAACAATTATCAAGCCGCAGCTCAGCGACCTATATAACGCGGGAATTACCGATTGGGGAGTTGTCAGAATTACTTCGTAGGCAACCCAGTGTTCGGGCTGCAGAACACAAGCTGGCCGGCTCGGTCAGCGAAGTTGGGTTGGCAGTGTCCTCTATGTTTCCACAAGTCTCGTTGGTTGGTTCGATCGGCTACTCAGCTCAGCAGTCCGAGCAATTGTTTGACGACAATGCGTTGCAGTTCTCATTTGGCCCGACGCTATCCTGGTCTTTGAATGATTTGCTATTGGGTAAGCAACGGATAAACGCAGCCGAACATCGATCAAAAGCGGCATTTGCAGAGTATGAAAAAAGTATTTTGATCGCTTTGGAAGACCTTAATACGGCATTAGCAAGTCAGAAGGCATCTCGCGACCGACAACCGCTACTCGAATCGGCCTTACGAGATTCGCAGGAGGCTGCGCGTATTGCCAAGGCTCAATATGAGTTCGGAGCTTCGTCACTACGTGACCTACTGGATGCTGAGCAGAGATTGTTGCAAGCTGAGCTTGCCGCTAGGCGAGGTGTCTACGACATCGTTATTGCTCAAATTTCTGTGTTTAGGTCGTTGGGCGCTGGCTAATTGCAGCGCGAATATTGTGCTAACCGCCCGGTGTCGAGTGCCGGCGGTTAGGATTTACAGGGGTTGGATGTCTGCATGCTCCAAAAGCTTATTCCATAGCACCTGAGAAACCGGCCCAAGCACCTGATCTTGGTTTTTAATCACCTGATATCTCAAGAGTACTTCATTTTTACTATCGCTTAGATTTAGTAGCAGTAACTGGCCCCTATCAATACTCTCTTGCACAAGATAGTAGGGTACCTTGCCCCAGCCCATGCCATGCTCGATCAACATCTTCTTAGTCGAGAAGTCGTTGACGAACCAACAACGTTGGCCATCTTGCACCCCAAAACTTTTGTCTTTAGTCGCAACCCCTGTGTCTTGTAATACTATTTGATACTCATTGATTAGTTGATGGCTAATTGTTAAGTCTGGATGCCGTGATATCAGTTTCGGCGAGGCAACATTGACTAATCTGCCCGAGGCTAGAAAGTGATGCTCTATTTTAGCTTCGGCTAGAAAGGCACTCTCTAACGGCGAAATGCATAGCGTTGCTAATTTATTGGTTAGGGCTTCTAGAGCACCACTTATATACTCTTGTCTGAGTAGAATTTGGGTGTCGGGAAACTCAGCTTGGACATCTTCAAGAACGGGTAAAATTATTTTCAAATCGAAAGAAGCCTCAATCGCCAGAGCGATACGAGACTCATTACCCGACCCAATATGGTTAGCGATTTGGCGTAGGGAAGACGTCTCATTCAAGACTCTAAGCGCGCGCTGATAAACTATTTTACCTGCATCAGTTAGCACTAGTCGGTAAGCTGAACGACTGAATAATTCCAACTTCAGCGAGCTTTCGAGCTGCCGTATGCCCTGGCTGATGGCCGGTTGGGTTTTATTTAGTTGACGACTTGCGCCGCTAAGTGATCCTGATTCGGCAACGGATTTAAACATATTGAGTTGGTCGAGCTTCATTGCTACTCCATAACAAGTAAACTTTTAATTAATGAGTTATTAAAATATATTAGATATTTTTTTATAATGCGAGTCTGTAAGCTATCTAATATGTGATTCGCTAGTGAATGTGACGAATCGTCTGGATTGTTCTGTGTGAACAACCAATATTTAGATAATTAGCATGTTGGAGACAGACATGAATAAAGCAGTGAAGATTGGTTTTTGGGTTAGTTTAAGTTTGGCAAGTTTAGCCCTTGTCGCGGGTGGCGCGGCTAAACTCGCAGGCGTAGAGCAGGTGCACATGTCCTTTTCAATAATGGGTTTACCTGTTTGGTTCGGCTATTTCATCGGCCTTTGTGAGGTACTAGGTGGTATCGGTTTGTGGATACGAAGAGTGAGCTCTCTCGCTGCTGTCGGATTGCTAATAATAATGACCGGCGCACTCTATTTCCACGTTGTCTATGAGTCCGCGGTGAACGGCATACCAGCGTTTGTTATCAGTCTGCTATTGATTAATATTATAGTAAGGCGTCGAAAGGACCGCCCCGCCTTTTAGTTGTATTTGCTCTGGATTAATAACTGAAACCGACAGTAGGCTAGTCGTTGCTATAGTTTGAAAATCGCGTTGGGCCTATATGTTTGCGGCAAAGTTTTGCTTTTTCTTAGCCTTACTTTAGTGCAGCAATAAGCCTAGCGTGCAAAGTCTGGCAGGGCTCGCCATCCGTCGTCTATCTTAGGGGCCGTTCCGGCCGCTCTACCGTTTTTGGCACTCATCAAAGCTTTCTGGATTTTCAATATTATTCATAATTAATTTAGTTTCGGTATTTGTTATTACAGTAAAGATAATCAGTTGCATTAATGATAAATTCTTAGTTTCCCAATTAACCTTGGACCCAATTATGAAGAGAACCTATTTATCATGTGCCGTTAGCTCGGCACTATTACTCACTAGTGGCTTAATCGCTGTTAATACTGCCTCAGCGCAATCGGCGACTTTAACCTTAGAAGAAATCGTTGTGACGGCGCAAAAACGTGAGCAAACGTTGCAGCAAATCCCGTCCGCCGTATCAGCGATCAGCGCTGATGAAGTCAAAGACTTTCTTGGTGCCGGCGAAAATATTCGTGCACTGGCGGGCCGCGTGCCAAGCCTGCAAATTGAGTCATCTAATGGTCGTCAATCACCGCGCTTTTACATTCGTGGTCTAGGTAACTATGACTTTGATGTTAATGCCACTCAACCAGTCTCGCTAATCTATGATGAAGTGAATTTAGAGAACTCGGTGCTTAAGAGCTTCCCGCTATTTGATATAGCGCAGATCGAAGTACTTAAGGGCCCGCAGGGAACTCTTTTTGGTCGCAGTACAACGGCTGGCGTGATTAAAGTCGATTCGGTCAAACCATCGCAAGACGCTAGCGGTTATATTAAAGCTGGCTATGGCAGCCGCGAAACAGTTAGCCTAGAGGGCGCTTACGGCGGCGCTCTATCAGACACGGTCTCAGCTCGAGCCTCCTTCAAGTACTTAGAGCGTGGCGACTGGTTAGACAACACATTCAATGGTGCTGGCGACGACACCGGTGAATTCGACGAATTTGCTTACCGAGTTCAGGTGTTAGCGGAACCAAATGACAATTTTTCGGCCTTGATTAACGTTCATGGTTTTAAACAAGACGGCGATCAACCGCAGCTTTTCTATGCCAATGCGTTTACCCCTGGTGTTGAAGGTTTGCGCCCAGGCTTTGACGAAGAACGTTTCTCGCACGACCAATCGTTATCAGGCTTTGATTTGGATCAATTTGGTGCCAGTGCAAAGCTAGAATTCAATCTTGGCAATGATAAAACGCTAACGACTATTACCTCATACGATACGCTAGACAGCTTTTCTCGTGCTGATATTGATGGCGGCGTGCAAGGTGGCCCTGAAGCGATTGGTCAACTAGGTCAACAAGCGTTTTTTAGTGTGTCGTCGGGCGACGGCTTATCAGATCACAGCCAATTCACCCAAGAAATTCGTTTATCGGGTGACGTTGGTCGAGTTTTCTATCAGGTCGGCGCTTATTATTTAGACGAGTCGATTACCGTAGACAGTTCTGACTTCGCTAACGATGGCAGTCGGACCCAATTAACTCAAGCGGTGCAGGATACTACTTCGGCGGCGATCTTTGGCCAAATCGAATATAGCCTGACCGATAAAGCCTCATTAACCGCTGGCTTACGCTACACCGATGACGATAAAGATCTACAGGTGGTTCCGGGTCCAGGTTCATTTGCTCCTGCGGCGCGTATCGATGCAAATGATGATTTTATAAGTTATGAATTAGCACTTAATTACGAGCTGAATGATGATTGGTCGGTGTATTCACGCCTTGCCACCGCTTCACGTGGCCCAGTAACGCTAGGTCGCTTCGGTTTCACCAGCCAAGCTGATACTGAAGACATCACCTCGTTTGAGATTGGCTTCAAGGCCGATCTATTTGACGGGCGCGCACGTTGGAACTCAGCGATATACGCCTACACAATCGACGATCAACAACTGACCGCGACCGGTGGTACTGGCAACACCAATGAGTTGCTCAATGCGGATAAAGTTGACGGTGCCGGTTTTGAAACCGAGTTTGAAATGCTTGTCACCGAGAACTTAAGGTTTAGTGCAAACCTAAGTTACAACGATACCGAAATCAAAGACCCTAACTTAAATACTGAGCTTTGTTCTTCAACCCCATTGTGCACACCGCTAGACCCAATCGTAGATACGTTTCTGGGATTTTTCGGTACTGTAAATCTAGTTTCCGTTGATGGCAATCCGCTGCCGCGAGCCCCTGAATGGCTGGCTAACTTTTCGCTTGATTACGACCATCAGCTTCAGTCCGGTAAACTTTATGCCAGCACAGACTGGAATTACCGCAGTGACTCCAATATTTTCTTATACGAGTCGGTCGAGTTTGTAGCTGAAAAGCGATGGATCGGAGGTCTGAGGTTGGGTTATAAAAACGCCGATGAAACAATAGATCTGGCTCTGGTCGGTCGAAATATTACCAATGAAATTGTCGCAGACGGTGCTCTTGATTTTTTAAATCCAACCGCTTTTATCAATGAGCCTCGTTTTTGGGGCGTAGAGTTTTCAAAGCAGTTTTAAAAAATTGTTTATCAATGTAGAGCCATGCTTAGCTAAGCATGGCTCTGTGCCGATAATAGCAAACGATGATAAGTCGTATTCTCGTAACTAGTAAGCCGATTAACTATTAGTGTGGTGCCACCGACGAGAGATAATCATGTTAGAATTGAACGATCAACTTCCTCTTTTTTCTGATCTATCAAAAGACAAATCATGATCCCTACTATTTTACTGGGCACCGCCAAAATCCCTAATGACGGCGGTGAATTGAAGCTGTCTCAGCGTGACAATGACTTTGCTATTCGGCTAACAGGGGTGCACGGCGAGTTAATGTCTAGTCGCATGTATTCTTCCGAGTTGGCGTTGGCTGAATTAGGCTGTGCTCACATTCAGGGGCTTGAAAATACCAAGGTGTTAGTTGGTGGTATGGGTATGGGTTTTACTCTGTCGGCCGCGCTGAAAGCGACATCTCCGAGTTCTGAAGTTCTGGTTGCTGAATTGGTTCCGGAAATCATTGAATGGAACAAGGGGCCACTAGGCGAGGTTGCTGGTCGGCCACTTAATGATGATCGAGTTCGGGTCTATTTAGGTGATGTGGCTGAGCTTTTTATGACTAAACAAGCGAGCTACGATGCTATTTTATTAGATGTTGATAATGGTCCTGAAGCATTTACCCACGACGATAACAGCGAACTATATTCAATCGAGAGCTTAAACGCGATACGCGAAACACTGCGTCCTAACGGAATGTTAGCGGTATGGTCAGCTTGGCATGATCCAAGGTTTACTAAGAAGTTGAAAAAGGCGAAGTTTAAGGTAAGTTTTAAAACCGTTAGAGCGCATAAAGGTAAAGGTAGTAAACACACCATTTACCTAGCACAAAAATAATAGGTGTTGAATAGTATGCTTAATTTAGCGTTCTAAATTAAGCATATCAAGTCTTAAGTCCGAAGCCTCAAGTCAACACCTGTTGTGATGCTAAACAGGGTAAGGTTGGTCGGATAAGATTTTTGCCAAACCATCGACAATTCTGTAAAGAACCCACAACCATGTTACCGCCCAAATAGCATAGCCAATGAATATGACGGCAAAGATCGCACCGATAATTGTCCAAAACAGACTCCACCAGAATACCCGCGTGGCGTTAACTAGATGGCTATGATAAACGGTGCCGACGGCGCCTTTCTTTTGAATCATTGCCCAAATCGCGCCGAAAAGCAGCGGGATCGCGGTAAATAAACCGATTGCTAATAAAATATAGGAAACCAATGCGTGGGTTTTATATTCGTTGCTGCCGATATTAGACGTGGTGGTAATTAATGCGCTCATAAAGTTTCCCTCGTGTTAGCGTGAATTTAAATAATGTCCTTATACGCTTAGATGCCGTTTTACCGTTTTTAGATTCAAATTAGCAGGAAATATTATCTCGCCTTAAAACCTCTCCGGCACAAAACCCGTTATTTCAAATAACCAGCATTCGCATCGCCCGCTACAATTTACCGCACACAAACCGCATAAAAGCTTAAACTAGCAAGCTCAACGCTATGTTTTAGAAACAGGAAACAACCATGCTAAGCCTCCATCATCTCGAATACTCACAATCATACCGTGTGCTTTGGCTGCTCGAAGAACTGGGCACTGACTATGAGCTTAAATTATATCAGCGAGATAAAAAAACAAGCCTAGCACCGGCAGACTATAAAGCGGTTTCACCATTAGGCACGTCGCCGGTTATCACCGACGGTGATCTAAACCTAGCGGAAACCAGCGCAATATTTGATTATATTTTAGATCAACACCCTGACTCGCCCTTACGGCCGGCGGCAAATTCAGCGGCAAGAACAGACTATTTGTTTTGGTTTCATGCAGCGCAGGGCTCTTTTATGCCCATGTTATTAATGAGTATTGTATTTCAAACTCTTGAAAAACGCTCTCCGGCTTTGATTCGTCCGTTGATCAAAGCAGTGCTTGCTAAGGCCACTAGCGCAATGGTTGAACCAAGACTAAAATTACTATTAGACAAAGCCGAGGCCGATCTTGCCGCAACCGGTTGGTTCGCCGGTGAGTCAATCACCGCCGCGGATATGATGTTGAGCTACCCAATAGAATCCGCGCATAGCAAAGGTCTGCTGAAAGAAAAATACCCCAATTGCGAAGCGTGGGTCGCACGTATTAAGCAAGTGCCAAGTTACCAGTCCGCCAAACAAAAAGATGGTAAACCCAGCGCTATTTTTCAGCTTTAGACGCAGTTGAGTGAAGGGGCTACATCCGCAATAGCGTCATCATTCAACTTAATGACTTATGAGCAGTGCGTCTGCCCACCAATTGGTGGGCAGACGGCTAAACCTCGTTGTTATGACAAGCAGTTACTATAAACAGAACACAAAAACTTTGCCCATTTGGGTCTTAACGACTGGGCATAAGCTGAGGTCCTTTTCTGGTTCAGGTTGTGGTTCTGGTGCGGCTAAGGCGCCGCCAATCAGAACTTGTATGTCGCTTCTCGACACCACCGCGCCGCTCTGATCTTTAACTAGTAAGTAAACAGCAACAGCATAAGTGCCAGGAGCTGTGGGGTTGTAGCTAGCTAATGCTCCGGCTGGAAAAAAACTATAGCGCCATGATTGCTGCAGCACACTGTTTGCCGCTAAAAGATCCGTGTAGCTGGGACCATCGCTAGCTTCGGCACCACCGCCGTTGGCTGTTGCATTGTTGCCGATGGAATGATCGTAGAATGGTGTTGCGGGGCTCGGTGTAATCGGATCGAATACTAGAAAGTCGGTAGCTAAACTTGGATCGCCGTCCAGCCCGATTTCGTAGGTATACTGATTGAGTTTGGATGTGCCACCGTTACTGGCATCCACGTTGACGGTCCAGTCGAAGTTCCAGCGATTAGCCGATGCGCCAATGCCATCATGATCTGTTTCCGAAAGGCTGTAGCTATAAGTACCGTCACGATTGAAATTAGTTACCCCAGAGAAGGGTATTTTCGCTCTTAAGCCTGTCTCTACGCCATTGTTTTTATTGACGGTGAAATTGCCATTGGCATTTCCAGAGCCGAAAATAACATCTGGTGTTACATCATTTGCAAGCGATGCTGAGGCACCCTCAATAAGCACCTGTATCTCAGTTCTGGCGACAACGGCACCTTGCGTATTTCGAGCAAGCAAATATATTACGTACGAGCCGGCGACTTCAGGGTCATAGCTATTCAAAGGTTCGGAACCTGCAAAAAAGGCGTAGCGCCATGACTGCTGCAAAACATTGTTGGCAGCCAACAGCGATGAGTACGCAGCGCCATTTCCAGACGGCGCTTCAATGCCTGCGCCGTTACCGGTTGAATTGTTACCTATACTATGATCAAAATAGGGCGTTTCAGCGGTTGGCGTAATAGGATTAAAGACTAGAAAATTTGTAGCCAAGCTTGGGTCCGAATCTAGACCTAGTTCGTAGGTATAATCCTCCAAGTTGAGCGCTGAGCTATTGTTTGAATCAATATTTACGGTCCAATCAAAATTCCAACGATTGGGTGTCGACGCATCATTGTCATGATCGGTTTCGGCAAGTGTGTAACTATACGTACCATCTCCATTGCTATTTATCGTTCCTGCGAACGGTATTTTCGCGCGTAGACCCAGTTCGATTACTCCACGGCTGTCGATGGTGAAATTCCCATTAGAATTTCCAGAACCAAAAATAACATCCGGCGTAACATTCTGGCTAAATGTTATTGTTGCGTATGACGCAGTCGACACCGCGCTTAGGCCTATGACAAATAAGGCAGTTAGAAGCTTATTGACGATTTTCATTTTTATTTCCCCTCACTGCTGTCCCGTTAACTTATCACATTAAAATCAACTGATTAGGATTGAAGTGATTTCGATCTGGTGGGTCGCCTCTGAGCAGCGCCATCAGGTCTCTTTTTTCGAACAAGTTTATCTGTAATAACCGCAGCATTTGCTGCAGGCTTTTACCCAGTTTCGAGCAT
>Ga0208544_10000198_pt1 | contig 49345 bp, 42 predicted proteins | sample DEB08_DNA_9_FD_184526 | JGI IMG/M metagenome (GOLD analysis project Ga0208544, IMG submission 184526) | Aqueous microbial communities from the Delaware River and Bay under freshwater to marine salinity gradient to study organic matter... | ecosystem: Environmental > Aquatic > Marine > Coastal ... | reverse complement strand
AATTATATTTATTTAATAAAAATAAATACGAACAAAATACTGTTTTAAAGATAAAAATACTTTTAATACAGAATATTATTTCGTGTAATTTATGTATTAATCAAAAATTTGAGCGAACCTAGCGTTTAATGCAATGTTAATATAGATTCATTTAAATATTGCTCCCTTAATATCTCCTAGCCTAGCCGCTGCGAAATGCAAAGAAAAAAGAAACTTATTTAACATTGTAGTAGAAATAATTTTATAAACTTAAATATAACCTATCTAATAAAAAGTGTATTCTATATAAATACAAAGTGTAATTTTCATCCGTTTTTAAACGGTCTGCAAATTTACAATATTTATAAGAATTACGAGGTGTTTTTAGGAACAAAAAGTAAGAAAATAATGAGTTATCTTGATAAAAAATGACTAAATAAAATTAATAGGGAAATTGAGAAAATAAGGTAAGCATTCAGGATAATAAATAGCAATGGAGTGGGCTATTAATTAGTATAAATTAGTTTTTATTTTTTGTCAAATTAAAATATAAATAAATTTAAATTTTATAAAAAACTATTAAATTATCAGTTACACATAATTAATTTTATAATTATAAAAAACAAACGCATTATCATAAAAACGAAGCGCATGGATAAAATATTAAGCCCGCCAAAATTCGCAAAAATGAAGCACTTTTAAAAAAGTGCCAAACTTGATGAATGGGGGGATAAAAAGGTCAAAATTAGGCATACCACGTACTTTTATGCGCTATTTCTTTGGATAAAAGCAAATTTTGTAATATAATTGCCTTTAGAAATATTAACGATAAAAACCATTTTTTAAGATATAGTGTTTCATAGTGTGAGGTGTAACCACTTAAGTGGTTGCTCCTTTTTTATGTAATTAGCTATTCGTTTCGCTTCAATAAAAGCGTCGCCAACGCTCTAAATTCTTCCTTTTTGCTGTCTACAACAGCAATTTTCCCTAAATGATACATTGCTTTATCTTGGTATTCATTTTTAATCTGATCGGCTAAATTTTGAATGTTATTTTTTTGAAAAATAGTTCTGACCTCTTTTATTTTTTTCTCCTCATCACTAGGGTAACTACTCATTAATATTTCTAATTGTTTTTTGTCAATTTCGTTTGCTACTTCTAGTGTTTTTAAAACCAAGAAGGTCTTTTTGTTTTGTAAAATATCACCACCAACTCTTTTACCAAATTTTGCAGGATCACCAAAGGTATCTAAAATATCGTCTTGCAGTTGAAATGCAATCCCTACATTTCTACCAAATTCCCCTAAGTGAACTATATCTTCCTCAGAAGCTTTCGCCAAGATAGCGCCCATTTTTAAGGCGCCAACCAACAATAAAGCCGTCTTGTGTTCAATCATCATTAAATAGGCAGGAATTGTGACTTCATTACTTGTCTCAAAATCCATATCATATTGCTGTCCTATACAAACTGCTTCTGCTACCTCCGTAAAAGTTTTAACTATTTCTGGTATTATTGTCTTGTCCTCCACCTTCAATAAATAATGGTAAGCATAAATGAGCATAACATCTCCTGAAAGGATGCCTGTGTTCGTGTCGTACTTATAATGAACTGTTGGTTTCCCTCTTCTCAGTGGGGCTTCATCCATTATATCATCATGCACTAAAGAAAAATTATGGAAAATTTCAACAGCTTGTGCTATTGGAAGTGCCGCTTTTATGTTTGTTTCATAAAGGTTATAAGCCATTAAAACTAGTATCGGCCGCAATCGCTTTCCTCCCAATTGCATAATGTAATCTACTGGTTCAAAGAGTTTTATAGGAGCTTGGGTAAAAGGGTTTTGTTGTAAATAATCTAAGAATACTTCTTTTAATTGAGCAACGGAATACATAAAATAAATTTATAGTTTAATGCCAAAATTCCTGTCACAAATTTCTTTTTTGACCATTTGGGCATCATATTTGAATATTATTGAAGAATAAGCGCTTTTTGTGAGCATTTTCCATAAAGGCTTTTACAAAAGGGGCTATCTATAAAGATACAAATCTAGCAAATGTTTAATAAGTGTAGCTGAAAGTTCTTTTTAATTAAAAAAAGATGTCCATCTACTAAAAATAATATGAACTCCCCCATTCTCCGATTTAAATTAAACACTCGAAAAGTTTTAGTCATTAGAATTCCTATTTCTTACACAAATTTAGTGATTCTAGCAACTTAAGTTTTCTTCCTAGTAGGGCAAAGTAAATGTTCGCTTTTCTTTTAAAATGTCAACAATCTCCTTTACAGTCAATTATTTACCATTTTAAAAGAAAACGAAATTAGAGCATTTATTTTTTATTGTCCCCCTACTAAAGAAGAAGCATTAAGGTAAATTTTATAACCAAATCTTACACTTAGAGAAACGGAAGTTTATGAATGGTAAAAAGAAGATACCAATACTCCACCTTGAAGATAATAAGGCGGATGTTACTTTGATGAAAAAACTGTTAGACGATTCCTCCATTAGATACGATTACACAAGTGTATCCAGTTTAAGACAAGGCATAGAGTTGGCGCACCAACAACAAGTATCGGTTGTGCTCATTGATTTAAATTTATTGGATAGTACTGGTTTCAAAACACTCACGACTTTTCTAGACAAAGGGCCATTTGTCCCTGTTATTGTAGTAACTGCCACCAATAATGAAATTATTGGCAATCAATCCGTAAAAGCAGGCGCACAAGATTTTTTAGTAAAAGGTCAGTTTGATGGAAAATTATTAGGTCGTTCTATCAGGTATTCTTTGCAACGACATAGTACGCAACAAAAGTTAGAAATAACCGCTCGTAATTTATCCGTTAGCGAAAAAAGATACATTCAAGCTCAATCCCTAGCACATTTTGGTAATTTTGAGATGGATATTGTCAATAATGAAATGCATTGGACAGAGGAGATTTTTAAAATATTAGGTTTACACCTCAATAGCATTAAACCTGCCCTTACAGACTACCTAAATTTTGTTCACTTAGAAGATAAACAAGTAGTTGAAGATTTCTTTGATGAAATAGCCAAAAGCGGTCAACAAGGCAGTATAGAACATCGAATTGTTCAAGATGACCATACGATTAAATATGTTGCATTGAATGCCAAGCTGTTTTATGATGAAATTGCAGAGAGAGTCCTCTTGGTTGGTGGTATTCAAGATATTACAGAACGTAAAGTATCAGAGCGACTCATCATAGAAAAAAACATCAACACCAAAGCTTCTAAAGTAAAAGAAGAGGCATTGATGAACATGAGCTTTCACATTAGAACCCCCTTAGCATCTGTTGTCAACTTTGTCTATTTATTAGAAAAATCTCGGTTAAATAATCAACAAAAGGAATTTTTAGGCGGCTTAAAAACGTCTGTAGATGACCTTTCTATCATGGTAAATAATTTATTAAATTTTTCCATGTTAGTGACAGACCAAGTTAAAGTAGTAGAAGAAGAATTTAAAATCAAAGATTTCCTACAGAGCATTAAGAAAATTGTCCAAATTAAGACGGATAATGCCAAATTAAAACTCGACTTTAATATAGCTAAAGGATTACCTGCTACTATTTTTAGTGACTCCATCAAAATCACTCAAATTCTATACAATTTGATGGATACGGCTATCAAAAACACTAAGGAAAAAGAAAGTTTGACGATTGCTGCTTTTGTGAGTAAAGACAATCATACAGGCTCTTCTTTTATTTTTAACATCATAGATAACGCCACTTTATTATCGGAAGAAAAACTAACTAAATTTGAAGAATCTGAGAAATTATTAGAAGTTTACTCAGAAGAATTTGATGACGAAAATCAGCAAGAGTTTTTAAGTATAGCGATGGTTTCTAAATTAACAAAAGTGTTAAAAGGAACTTTTACCATCAATAGTGAAGTGGAACAAGGAACTAGTTATCGAGTAGAAATTCCTGTAAAAGTTGGTCTATCTACCAAAATCAGCCACGGAGATGCACCAGATGTGCCCATCAAAATATTACTAGTCGAAGACCATTTCTTAAATCAAATTGCTACTAAAAAAGTTTTGACTACTTGGTCAGACTTTGTCAAAGTAGATATTGCTGAAAACGGCTTGATTGGTGCACAAAAGCAAAAAGAGAAAGGGTATGACATCATTCTAATGGACATTCAAATGCCTGTGATGAATGGTATTGATTCTGCTAAAAAGATAAGAAAGTTTAGTGAAGTGCCTATTATCGCCTTAACGGCAAATGCGTCCAAACAAGAAGCAGACCGCTGTATTTCGGTAGGTATCAACGATTATTTAGGAAAACCTTTTAAGCCAACCGATTTATATGCTAAAATTATGAGTATGTTGGTAGGCGTAGAAGCGTAAATCAATTTTTAATTCAGAATTTTCAATTTTCAATTTTCAAAAAGTATAGTTTGAAAATTGAAAATTGAAAATTTTACATTGAAAATTTAAAAACTTCTCACATCGCCAGAACCTGCAATACTAGACTTCACTTTATCAGGGTCTCCTTTATATTTGACGTCGCCAGAACCTGCGATACTCACCTGTAAGCTACCAGAAACATTAATTTCACAATCTCCAGAACCTGCAATACTCACTTCACAATCATCTACTTTAAAGCCAGCCAAATCAACATCCCCAGAACCTGCGATGCTTACTTCTAAATCTTCGCCAGAACCATTTAAAGTAACTTCGCCAGAACCCGCAATACTCACTTCTAAATCATCTATATTTTTAAAGTCTGTTTCACCAGTAATACTCCCTGAACCAGCAACGGATAATTCATCAATCATTGGCAAAGTGATATAAACATCAATTCCATCATGTCGTTTTAAGTTAGTGCCTTTCTCCAATCTCACCTTCCATTTACCATTTCTAACATCACGGTCAATTAAATCAATAATGTTCTGCTGTGCTTTGATTTCTACTTTTTGTTTATTGCCTTGACGCAAATGGACTTCTGCCCCAATAGATACGCCAATCCCTGTAAAATCATCAATATCTAAAGTCTTCGTTACTTTTTTGCCTTCTCCTGACACACCGTTTCCCCATTTATTCCATTGGGCATCGGCAGTAAAAGAAACCATTAAGCTCAAACAGCACACGCTAAAAAATAAGCTATATTTTTTCATATTTGTTGATTTTTATTTTTGAATACTTGATTGTCTGTTTTAAAGACAGGATAATTAGCTAAGGGTTGCAGGTGCAATGTTACCTTGTTGCGGTGTTACCTTGTTATTCGTCAACATGGTAACACCGCAACATCGCAACATGGTATTATTCCTTCACATCCTTCAACATTTCTTCTATAGCTCGTTCTAATTGCTGGTCTATTCCTTTATCGACTGCACCAGGCATATTTTTCACTTTTATAGTCGGCTCGGTTTGGCTATTTTCCATCCAATTTCCATTGATGTCTTTCGCACTTACTGGAACGACGCCCCAAACAGAACCATCAGGCAATCTTTCCCAACCTGCAAAACTACAAGTTCCAGGTACAGGCATCCCGACTGTTTTTCCAATTTTCAAATCCGTATAACCACAAGCAAAACAATGCCCATCAGAATACATACTTTCATTCAAAATGGCTAAAGTAGGTTTAGTCCAACGAGAAGTTGGTTCTCCACCGACTACTTTGGCTTCTGTTTCATAGGTAATAAACGGTACGCCTGTGAAAAACATTGCTAAATCTGCCACTAAATCACCACCACCATTAAATCGCGTATCAATCACCATTCCTTTTTTATCAAAATATTTCCCCATCATGTCTTGGTAAATACTTCGATAAGGACCATCTCCCATACCAGGAATATGTACATAACCCAATTGTCCATTACTTTTTTCCTCGACCTCTTTCTCATTCATTTTCACCCATCGTTTATACAATAGCCGATTTTCGTCTCTTAAAGAAATAGGTTTCACTCGAACCATTTCTCGTTTTTTGGTAGCAGGGTCAACGATTTCTAATAAGGTAAAATCTCCTGCCTTTCTATTTAAGTATTTAGCAACATCTTGATTTTGGCTAATTGTTTCGCCATCAATTTTTTCAATAATCATTCCTGCTTTTGCCTTAACTTTCGCTTTATCTAAAGGTCCACCTTTAATAATTTCATCAATTAGAATACCATCTCCAGTATGCTTGTAATTCATAAAAATACCTAGTGAAGCGGTCGCATCGGCATTGGATACTTTGTTACCGCCATATCTTGCCCCCGCATGAGACACGTTTAATTCGCCCAACATCTCTGACAACATCTCCGTTACTTCAAAGGAATTGCCTAAATGAGGAATGTATTTTTCATATTCCGTCTTCATCTGATTCCAATCAATGCCATGAAAATTAGAGTGATAAAAAATGGCATTCGTTCTAATCCAAACATGGTCGAACATTGCTTGTCTTTCTGCCGCTGCATCAAATTCCATTTCTCCTTTAATCTTTACCGCTTCTTTCTTCGCTTTTTCAGGGTCAATCTTAGAAATTTTACCACTACTTAGTAAAAAGAGGTTCTCTCGTTCTTTATCCCATTCTAATCTACCAAAACTAGCGCCTAATTTCAGCACCATCTTCGTTTCTTTGGTACGTAAATTAGTACTCCATAAATTCATCCCTTTTTCAAATTGAGACAAATAGTATAATTTTTCTCCATCTTTTGATAAGACGGCATCTCCCAATCGAGAAGAATGAATCGTTAATCGACTCGTGCGGTCTTTCATATTTTCCCAATCAAAAGTCAAATCTTTTACTTTATCCTTGTCTTCTTTTTCGTCCTTCTCTTCCTTTTTATCAGTATCCTTTGATTTCTTTTTTCCTTTTTTCTTGCCATTCTTTTCAGCAGCTTCTTCAGCTTTCTTTTTTTTCTCCTTTGCTTCTTTTTCCGCCTTCTCTTTTGCTTCTTTCTCCACTTCCTCTATCGCTTTCTGCAATTTATAATCCTCATCATCCAAACTATATTTATCCCAAGCCTCTTGAGTAAAGAACATGCTATAAACATCTGTTTCCGAACGACCACTCGTTGCATAAGATTTCAAACCATTTTTATTACTAAACCAAATCATCTGCTTCCCTTCATTCACCCATTTCGGACTAGAATCATAATAACCACTTTGATTGAGGTTCACTCTTTTTGATCCATCCGCAGCCATTAATAAAACTTCTGTATTATTCAGAGATAAACCCCAATCAACTAACAACCATTTACTATCTGGACTCCAAGTAAAATACTTGTCTCCGTCTCGCATGTGGTAAAGGTCTTTTGGTGTCAATAAGGTTACTTCCTTTTTAGTAGCTATATCTAGTATTTTCAAAGTCCGTCTTCCTTCAATAAAAGCTAATTTCTTTCCATCAGGAGAATATTTTGCTAAGTAATTATCTGTTTTATTTTCGATAACAGGCGATTCTTTAGTCAAAGTAGCCGCATAGAAAAAAGGCTCTTCCTTTCTCGTTTTTTCTGTTTTATAAATACTCCATTTTCCATTTCGCTCACTACTATATACAATAGATTTTCCTTCTGGTCCCCAAGTCACAAAACGTTCTTGTTCAGGCGTATTGGTCAATCTTTTAGTAAAAGATTCTCCAACGGACGTTACAAAAACTTCTCCCCTAGCAATAAAAGCAATTTCTTTTCCACTTGGCGAAACAGCCATTTCTTGAATTCCACCATTGATAGAAATAAATTTATCGTTATTATTTTTGTCTTGTGTTCTAATAGTAATCGCCACTTTCTTTGGTTGTTCTCCTTCTTTCATGGTGTATAACTCACCATCAAAACCAAAACTTAAAGTCCCATTCCCCATGCTCAAAAATCGAACTGGATGGAGTTTAAAATTAGTCAATTGCTCCTTTTGTGTTGGATTATCAATTGCCATTTTATGTACATTAAAAGTCCCACTCGCTTCACTCAAATAATAGATACTTTTTTCATCGGCACTTAGAATTGGTTGTCTGTCTTCTCCTTCATAAGTCGTTATCATTTTATGCGTATCCGTTGCGACATCATAACTCCAAATATCTCTTGTAATAGAAGACGTATGGTGCTTTCTCCATTCATTCTCTCCTCCTTTTTTATCGTGGTAATACATTTTTTGTCCATCCTTGCTAATTTGTACATATTCAGCAGGAAAGGTAAAAACTTGGTTCACTCTTCCGCCTTTTACAGGAACCCTATATAATTCTGATTGCGAACGATGTGGATATTGTCGATGCTTGACTTCATCTTGGCGCAAAGCCCCAAAAAGAACATTGGTATCATCCGCAGAAAAAGTAAAAGGTTGTTCATTATTAGAATGGAAAGTTAATCTATTCGCTGGACCGCCCATTGCATCCATGACATATACATCAAAATTGCCGTAACGGTCAGAAGCAAAAGCTATCTTGCTGCCATCTTTACTCCAAATTGCCATATAATCGTGCGCATCGTGATAGGTCAATTGCGTGGCATTTCCACCAGCAGTAGGCACTTTATATAAGTCACCTTTATAAGTAAAAACGATTTGCGTACCATCTGGTGAAATCGTAGCAGAACGCACCCAATTTGGGTTGATTTGTGCCATTAGGCATAACGGAAAAGCTAGTAAGGTAAATAACAGTCTTAATTTCATTTTTTTTAATTATGTGGTTAGGTTTTGTAAATTTTAATATTATTCAAAAATTGGATTGGGTAGTCACTCCAAATCATAAATCATACATCTTGCATCATAAATCTGTCACGTAAAAACTGGATAGATTTATGATGTATGATGTATGATTTTTTGTCACACCTTCACCACTACTTTCCCAATCGTCTGCCCCGTCTGAAATAATTTAATCGCTTCTTTTAAATTAGGAAATTCAAAAACATGCCCCACATGCGGTTTACCAATATCCAAATCTTTTAATTCTGCAATTAAACTTTGCATTAAAGCTGTTCTTTCGTATAAATAAATGAGGTTGAAACCCAAAATTCCTTTATTAATTTCACTCATAGATTGTGGGTCAATCATTGGTCGAGTCAAGTGTTCCCACAGCACTTTAAAGTAATTAGGGCGACTTCCAGGTGAAGCATATCTAGCAGCGCCATAAAAGATAACTCTACCTTCTGGCGCCATTATATCGTAAGCATTTTTAAAAAAAGAACCACCAATACATTCCATTACAATATTCAATTCTCTACCATCTAATGCTTTTGTTAAGTCTTTTTTAAAAGTCGATTTATTCCGAACGATGACTTCATCGTAGCCTTCTTTTTTGACAAAATCTATTTTTTTAGCACTACCGACTGTTCCAATGGTATAAGCTCCGTATTTCTTGGCAATTCGATTGGCTAAAATACCGACGCCTCCTCCAGCACTATGCACTAAAATGGTGTAATTCTCTCGAATTGCTCCTAAGTTTTTCAAACCATAAAAAGCAGTTAATCCTTGTACCAAATAAGCTGCGCCTTCTTCAAAAGTCCAACCATCAGGCAAAGGCATAATATGTCCTTCGTCCATATTCAAATGGGAAGTATATCCGCCAAATCGGGTCACACCCATGATTTTATCGCCTACCTTATACGTCTTAGTAGCAGGTCCAACTTTAATCACTTCGCCCGAATATTCTAAACCAGGGATAAAAGTACCTTTTGGTGTCGCACTATATAAGCCGAACATGGCAAAAATATCGGCAAAATTTAAACCGATAGCTTTTACTGCTATGGTTACTTCATCACCAATTGGGTCAGGCAGTTCGGAAGTGACTAGTTTGAGATTGGCGATACTGCCTGCTTTGAGTTGGTAGGATTGTCTTTGCATGTAAAAGTTAAGTTTAGAAACCTACGGATTTTCAAAAATTCATTCCGTTTCTTTTAAAAATAATGTAAATTAGCATCAAATATACTGAATCTTTTATACTACACAATCAAAATAATTATGGCTTACTTCACCCAAGACTATCTTACTTTTCTTACTGAACTAGAAAGTAATAATAACCGAGACTGGTTTAACGATAATAAAAAGCGTTTTAAAGAAAATGTGGAAGCTCCTTTCAAGGCTTTTTTACAAGATCTAATTGATACCGCAAGTGCAGTAGATACAAGAATTTCTATTACGCCAAAAGAAGCGATGTTTCGTATTTATAAAGACACTCGTTTCTCCAAAGATAAAACCCCTTATAAAACACACATGTCCGCTATCGTAGGCGAGGGCGGCAGAAAAGGCATGAAACCTAATGGTATTTACATCCATTCTGGTTTTGATAGTTTTGGCATTTTTGCAGGTGCTTATCGACCGCAGCCAAAAGAAGTGAAATTGATTCGAGAGGCAATTGCATCCGATTTGGATGGTTTTCAAGCCATTTTAGACAATAAAGATTTCAAAGAAAAATTTGGAGAGGTCAAAGGCGAAGCACATAAACGCATTCCAAAAGAATTTGCAGCTGAGTATGAACAACAGCCATTACTCATCAAAAAATCGTTTTATGTCAATCACACTTTCCCTGCTGATACTATTCTAAAAGACAATATTGTAGATATTTGCATGGAGCATTTTATCGTTGTACAGGATTTTGGGGAGTTTTTGTATGAAGCTTATTAATAAAGCATTACTATAAAAGGGAGAATTATCTGTGCCCCTTTATCAATCCGTGGTACAAAATCACTACCACTAATTAATAAAGTACCACAGATATTAGACTTGTAAGATTAATTTCTTCTTCACTTTCAAAAGACTACATGAAAAAAATAGGCATCATCGGCGGCGTCACTTGGGTCTCTACCCAAGAATATTATAAACAAATCAATCAAGCTGTCAATCAAAAATTGGGTGGTTTTCATTCTGCTAATATGTTAATTAATTCCGTTGACATGGGAGAGATCTATCCTTTTTTACCAATTGGGGATTGGGATGGATTAGCGGATTATATCACCACAAAAGTAGTAGAACTTAAAAAAGCAGGAGGGGAGTTTTTTGCCATTGGCTCTAATACTATTTCTAAGGTCGGACATCAAGTTTCCAAAAATACAGGTTTACCTTATATCGATATTTATGAAGCTACTGCGGAAGCCATTGCCAAAAAACAGCTGCAAAAAGTAGCTTTATTAGGAGTTGCCTTTACTATGAAGGATGATGTTTATGCCAAGGCTTTAGCAAAATTCGGCATAGAAACAGTTATTCCGACCGATGCAGAAATGGATAAAACGCATGAAATTATCATGACTGAATTAACCAAAGCTATTTTTACGTCAAAAAGTAAAGCAACTTACCTTGAAGTCATAAACAGAATGCAAAAAGAAGCAGCAGTTGAAGGAGCTATTCTAGGTTGTACTGAGATTCCTTTATTAATAAATCAAACAGATACAGATTTACCAGTATTCGATACAACTGCCATCCATGTAAAAGCTATTTTGGAGTATGCTTTTAGCTAAAATTCCAAACAATATTTGCAAACCTTTCCTAACAAAACAACGTTTCAAAATATAATTCTATAATTAATGGAAATTTAACAGCATCTAAATACAAGTTGCTGTAATTTTGCCCTAATTAATCACCCTTGGACACCGTTCATTTCCGATAAAATCGGAACAAACTATGAATCGTGTGCTGTAAACCGTTCAAAAAATGGGACAAGAAGCTTATGATAAGTTGTGGAAGTTAATTGGCTTACGTTATAAATCGCATCCTTGGCATGGTATCGAAATAGGTAAAAGAACACCGAGAGTAGTCACCTCCTTCATTGAAGTGATTCCTTCTGATACAGTAAAATATGAAGTTGATAAAAAGACAGGTTATTTAAAAATTGACCGTCCACAAAAATTTTCTAATATCGTTCCTGCCCTTTATGGCTTTATTCCTCAGACGTATTGTAAAGAGGAAGTTGCTGCCTACTGTATGGAAAAAACAGGCAAAACAGATATTGTCGGTGATGATGATCCACTAGATATTTGTGTATTAACAGAAAGAGAAGTAACGCATGGAAATATCATCGTGAAAGCTAAACCAATTGGCGGTTTTAGAATGCTAGATGGTGGCGAAGCAGATGATAAAATTATTGCTGTTTTAGAGAACGATGAAGTGTACGGTAAATGGAATGACGTTTCAGAATTACCCCCTTCAATCATCAATCGTTTGCAACATTATTTTTTGACTTACAAGCAATTGCCTGGAGACAAACCGAAGTGTGAAATCACGCATACTTATGGTCGAGCGGAAGCACAAGAAGTTATCCGAAGAAGTCAGGTAGATTATAATAAAGCTTACGGAAATTTAGAAGAAGTCATGTCAATGACTTTGATGGAAGCTTTTAATTTTGGCCAGCGTCAGCAGGATATTTTGAAGGATTTGTAAATATAATTGTACCGTAGCTTGGGCATTCTTGCCCGAGTGTATTACACACATGATGTGCTCGGGCAAGAATGCCCAAGCTACGGTTATAGGCTAAAAACCTCCACTTGACTAGTCAATCGCTGCACCAACAAATTAGTCGTCCGCTTAGTCAACTCTCTTTCATCTGCAATAAAACGTGCCCATTCTTCTAGGGTAAAATGTCCTGTAATCACGCCAACCAACAAGTTTTTGAATTTCAAATCTTTCCGAATACTATTCTCGATATATTCCACTCTTTTGGGTTGACCCAATTTATGAAAAACCCCTTTTCTTTTAATAATATAATTCTTAAAAATAGCATCTAATAAATCATTTTGCAATTTTAGAATCGGTCGCAAAGTCCTATTTTGGAATAATTCGGCAGGGTTGACTGCGTTTTTGTCGATGATGGTAGGGATAGGTGGACGAAGCGTTATTAGTTGAGTATCTCTCATTTTAGGAATTTTTAGTTATGTGTTGCGGGTTACGGGTTGCGAGTTGCAGGTTGCGGGTTAAAAACTGCACAGGTTTATTATTTGAATACTACTTAAAATTGGTTATTTTACTCCAATATTAAGCAAAATCACTACAATCAACTCGCAACTCGTAACCCGCAACTCGCACCCCGTTTTCAACAAACATCAGGCTTTTTAGTTGCCAATTCCGTAAAGGTATCTGATTTATCTTCGTCTTCTCTGTCGATACAAGGGAAATCTTTTTCGATTAGAATGTGCAAATTCTCACCATTCTCTAATGGGTAATTAACTTCTATGCCCACTTGATTAGAATTAATCCATTGCTGGGCTTGGACTAATGGAATATGCACCGCTAATAAATTATCGACCAATTCCGCATTCACCTCATCCCTCATTGCGTCAACGCCTAAAGCAAAAGCAAACATTGTTGTTCCTCCCAAAGAAACCGTTTCTGTAAGAATGCCTTCGCTGTCTAATTTTTGCAATTCCGATTTTTTAATTCTAATTCGGATGCTGTTGTGGACACATCTTAGTTTCATGTTATTTCAGTTGCGGGTTGCGAGTTACGGGTTGCGGGTTGGATAAAGTAACTTGGTTTAATACTTGAATTAAAAACTAAAGCTTTAGATTCTTATTCAAATAGTCAAAACAAACACTATACAACTCGCAACACGTAACTCGCAACTCGATCATTTTTTAAAATTTTCCAACATTTCCATCATTTGCTGATGCAATTTTTGCATGCCTTGCAGCGGTCGTACCATCACTTTAAATTCTGTAATTTGGTTATTATCATTATAGGTGACAATATCGACTCCATTAATTGTAACACCATCAATTACCGTCGTGAATTCTAGCATAATTTGCTGGTTGCTCGTAATTTCTTTGGTGTAAACAAAGTCTCCTGCACCCAATACTTTTTCGGCAGCCATGAGATAAATCTTTGTGATTTTTTTCCCTCGCTGTGGCGTATGTACTACTGGCGAATGAAAAACAACCTCTTCAGCAAGTAGTTCATCTAATATGGTAAAATCATGCTTATCCATGTATTCATACCAACGATTTAAAACGTACGGTTTTTCGCTTATCATCACTTTTTAATTTTACATTTTCAACTAATCAAAGGTCACCTAATTGTGGTCGCATCACAATTTCTTCTATGGTCGAACTAGCACTCATATTATACGCACTCCAAATCGTATTGGCTACATCTTCGGGTGGCATAATTCGTCCTGCTGGCAATTCTACGCCTGCCCAAGCATTCGTCAAAGTAGCACCAGGAATAACGGAAGTTACTTTGATATGTTTATCCATTAATTCATGTCGCAAGACTTTAGAAAATCCCAATAGCGCAAATTTAGAAATCACGTAGCTACTACAATTAGGATAGGCTTTCTGGCTTGCTACACTACAGATATTAAAGATATGTCCTTTTTTCTGATTTATTAAAGTAGGTAATAATTTTCTCGTCAAATAATAAGACCCATATACATTGGTTGCCATCATGTTTTCCAAAAAACCATCTGGTTCTTCTAATAAACTACCTTGCAAAAAAGTAGCCGCATTATTCACCAAAACATCTACGCCTCCCCATTTATCCAATATTTTTTTAGCAAAGTTTTCTACTTGCTTTTTAGATTGCATGTCCACTTTTTCTGCTAGTATTTCATTTAAAGAATTAATGGTTAATAATTCTTTTTTAGTCGCTTTTAAATCCGCAGTCGTCCGAGCACAAATCGCTATATCAAAATCTTCGTTGGCAAATTTTTCAGCAATCGCTTTGCCAATTCCTTTGGTACCTCCCGTAATTACTATAAGCATAGAATAATGGTTAAACTAAAAAGTACAAAGAACGTTCTTTTCTAGATAAAAGGAGACTCAAATGATTATTCTTATATTTGCGCTTTTGTAAATTTTCAGCGCAGTATACGCTCAAATTCGTATGCGCTAGGCTCTATTTAATTCATATAACCAATTCAATTTTCATGAAGTATACAACACTCGGAGATACCGATTTAAAAGTTAGTAAAATATGTCTTGGCACCATGACTTGGGGTGAACAAAACACCGAAGCAGAAGGCCATGAGCAAATGGACTATGCGCTTGACCAAGGCGTTAATTTTTGGGATACGGCAGAAATGTATTCTATTCCAGGGCGAGCAGAAACTTATGGCGCTACGGAAAAAATTATCGGAACTTGGTTTAAGAAAACAGGTAAAAGAGACCAAGTTATTTTAGCCACTAAAATTGTAGGTCCTTCTCCAGGTATTACTTGGGTAAGAGATGGAAAAATAGATTTTAGTAAGGCGTCTATTTTTGCTGCAGTGGAAACTAGTTTGCAACGATTACAAACAGATTATATTGATTTATACCAACTGCATTGGCCAGAACGTCGAACCAATTATTTTGGTAAAAAAGAGTTTAAATATTCTGCAAGCGACCCTTGGCAAGACAATATGCAGGAAGTTTTAGAAACCATGCAGGAATTGGTTAAGCAAGGAAAAATTCGCCATTTTGGGATTTCTAATGAAACGCCTTGGGGTTTTTCTCGCTATTTAAATTTAGCAGATAAGCATAATTTACCAAAAGTACAGACCGTACAAAATCCATACAGTTTATTGAATAGAACGTATGAAATTGGAATGTCAGAAATTTCTATTCGAGAAAAAGCAGGTTTAATTGCTTATTCTCCAATGGGTTTTGGGATGTTGTCTGGTAAGTTCCACAAGGGTACAGATAAACCAACGGATAGAATTAATAAATGGAAAGTTTATAATCGATATAGTAGTGAGTTATCTAAAAAAGCAACAGGAAAGTATTTAGAAATTGCGGAGGCACATGGTATGACTTTAGCAGAAATGTCTTTGGCTTTTGTTAGCACTCGTCCTTTTGTAACGGCTAATATTATTGGCGCTACTTCTATGGTTCAATTGAAGGAAAATATCGGTAGTATTAAATTTGATATTTCTAAAGAATTAATGAAAGAAATTAATGCGGTACATCAGGAAATTTCTAATCCTGCGCCGTAATTTTACTGGATAACTTCCCGTTATCCAGTAAATTGATAAGCAAAAAATTACTGGATAACGGGAAGTTATCCAGTAATTATGCTTCTATTTAAACGCATTCTGCACCATAATAATCTCCCCCATAATACTCAAAGCAATTTCTTTTGGCGTTTTTGCCTTAATAGAAATACCGACTGGCGAATGAATTTTGGCAATCTCTTCGGCAGAAAATCCTGCCGCTTCCAATCTAGCTACTCTTTTTGCTTGCGTTTTTCTACTCCCTAAAGCACCAATATAGCCCACTTCAGATTTTAATAAAATATGCAAAGCATTATCATCAATTTTAGGGTCATGTGATAAAACGACCGCATACGTATAGGCATCTAAAATATAATCTGGTAATACCTCTGCTGGATATTTTTCGTAAATACTATCTGGCGCTGTTGCAAATTGGGTTTTATTGGTAAAAATGCCTCTTGGGTCAATGACGACCGTTTCAAAACCATACATTTTACCTAGTGTTACTAAGTCAACGGTGATATGTGCGGCACCAATAATTAGTAATTGACTTCGACGAGGAAAGACTTGGGCAAAATATTGAACGCCCTCATTCTCTACAATTTGACTCTTTCGCTCTTTATAGACTCTAATACCTTCTGCTATTAGAAACGCAGGCAATTGTTGCCCCAAAGCAGAACGGTCAGGCATAATCAATAAATGCTGACTTTCTCCTGCTTGTAAGCGAGTCAATAAGACACAAGGTTCATTATTATTTAGATTAGCTTGTAATCTTTGCCAAACAGCTTGTTCCGCTGGTCGTTTATCAAAAGCTAAAAATTTTTCGGCATATATTTGAATTTTACCACCACAACTTAATCCTACGCCCCAAGCTTCTTCATCGGTTACCCCAAAATCTAATTGTGCGCCTTCCCCTTTGGCAATTAGTGGAAGTGCTGCTTTAATGACTGCCCCTTCTACACATCCACCACTAACAGAACCTGCCATTTCCATATCTTCAGAGACCAATAAGGCAGAACCAACTGGGCGAGGAGAAGATCCCCAAGTTTTTATCACCGTAGCAACTGCAAAAGGCTTATCTTCGGTCGTCCAATCATTGATTGTCGCTAATAATTCTTTCATTAGAGTAATTTTTTAAAAATTATACTATTTTTAAGCAAAAATAGGTGATTGATTGTTTAATTGTTAAAATGTACGATTTTTTATGGCTAAAATTAAATTCACCGCAGCATTAAAAAGATTTTTTCCAAATTTGGAAGAATTAGAAATTGATGGCAATACGGTAGCAGAAGTTATCCAAGCAACAGAAGTCAAATACCCTGGTATTAGTGGTTATTTATTAGATGAAAGAGGTGCTGTTCGACAACACATGAATATTTTTGTGCGAGGAGAATTGATTGAAGATAGGGAGACCTTACAAGATGCCTTGGCAGAGCATGATGAAATTGTTATTTTTCAGGCTTTGTCAGGAGGATAATTTTCAATTCTCAATTTTCAAAATTCGTCATGCCTGACCTCCAAGCGTCTTTAAGACCTTGGAGCGTCTAAAAGAACAACTTATCATTTCCTCATTACTTATTTCCATACCTTTTCTTCTTCTATGCCACAAAAACTACTCGTTGGAACAACCAAAGGATTGGTTGTTTTTGAAAAAATGAATCAGCAATGGCAGGTTCAACAGACGCATTTCCTCGGAATGCCTGTTTCTATTATTTATGTCAACGAATTAACCAACACTTGGTGGGCAGGAATTACGCATCATCATTGGGGGCAAAAATTACATTATTCGACGGATGAAGGGCAAACTTGGCTATCTGTGCCCCCTCCTTCTTATCCATTAGCTGCACAAATGGCCTCTGGCAAACCAGCTACTTTAAAAAAAATATGGAGCATTCAACATGGCGGCAAAGATTATCCAAATCGACTTTGGGTAGGCACAGAACCAGGAGGTTTATTTGTGAGTGAAGACAATGGGCAACATTTTGAATTAGTCAATGCCCTTTGGAATCATCCAAGTCGAATGAATCAATTAGAATGGTTTGGAACGGGACGAAGCGAGCCTTTCATTCATTCTATCGTGGTCAATCCAACTAATAATAATCAAGTATATATTGCCGTTAGTTGTGCAGGTATTTTCGAGACAACAGATAGTGGGAAGCATTGGCAACCTAGGAATAAAGGACTAATTGCCGCTTATTTACCTAATCCAAATGCAGAAATTGGGCATGATCCGCACCGACTTTTTGCTTGCGCTACGAATCCAGATGTATTATGGCAGCAAAATCATTGTGGTATTTTCAGAAGTATAGATGGTGCGAAAACATGGAAAGACATTAGTGATAAAAATGGGATCGCCAATTATGGATTTGCGTTAGCTATTGACCATCAAGATGATAAAAAAGCATGGGTGGTTCCTGCGGTTAGTGATGAGTTGAGAATAGCACCCAATCAAGCATTAAGTGTTTGTCGAACCGTAGATGGTGGGCAAACTTGGCAAACGTTAAATAATGGATTACCACAAGAAAATTGTTTTGATATTGTTTTTAGGCATGCTTTAGCTATTCATAAAAATACATTAGCTTTTGGCACAACTACAGGTAATTTATATTTATCAGAAAATAATGGGGACGAATGGATTTGTTTAAGTCATCATTTAGCAAGAATTGATTATGTAAGTTTTACGCAACCGATTTAACTACGCCCACACATGTTTATGGCGCTAGTAAAAAACTATAACTATGAGAAAAACAACCACTTTATATCTACCCAAAAACGGCAAAGAAAAATGGACAAAAATCATGGAAGGTGGCACAACTCATTATGCGGATGATGTCTTAGAGGGACAACCTATCGTCATGGCAACCGCCACTTTTGATGATGGATTTTGGGTAGCAGGAGGTGTTTACAAATCTGAAACACCCGAGGAATATAATATTAAATTTATGAATGTTTATACACCAGACGGCATTCAAATACCTTTTTTAATTGACCCTTCCGATCATGAGGATTTTAGAGATGAAAATTTTACTTTTTACCTAAATGACGAAGAAGTGGGCGATGAATATGTGGTAAAAATAAAGGAAAGAAAAGCCGAATGGGTATTTGGTGGAGTTTGGTTAGCTGAAAATTCTTAGTTATTATTACTGAATGGCTTTCCGCCATCCAGTAATTTCAACTTCGGTGAATATCTTGAATTTACTGGATAACTTCCGTTATCCAGTAATACTAATCATCCGTTAAATCAAAGTCTTTCAAAAAGCCCGTATGAAAATTACCTGCTTTAAAGTTTTCATCTTTCATCAAGCGTTGATGAAAAGGTACGGTCGTTTTTACACCCTCTACGATAAATTCATCCAAAGCCCTTGACATTTTCTTAATACATTCTTCTCGAGTCTGAGCTTTACATATCAATTTAGCAATCATTGAATCATAATATGGTGGAATCGAATAGCCTGCATATACGTGTGTATCTACTCGTACACCATGCCCTTTAGAACTATGGAAAGAAGTAATTTTTCCTGGGCTTGGTCGGAAATTATTAAATGGATCTTCTGCATTAATTCGACATTCTATCGCATGCATAGTCGGGTAATAATTCTCGCCCTTCAGTTTTTCTCCAGCAGCTACTTTAATTTGCTCTTTAATTAAATCATGGTCAATTACCTCTTCCGTTACAGGGTGTTCTACTTGAATACGAGTATTCATTTCCATGAAATAATAATTGCGGTATTTATCTACTAGAAATTCAACCGTTCCTACGCCTTCATAATTGATGAATTTAGCAGCTTTAACTGCAGATTCTCCCATTTTTTCTCTTAATTCTGGAGTCATAAAAGGAGATGGACATTCTTCGACTAATTTTTGATGCCGTCTTTGAATGGAACAATCTCTCTCTGAAAGATGCGCTACATTTCCGTGTTGATCACCAATAATTTGGAATTCTATATGTCGAGGTTCTTCGATAAATTTCTCCAGATACATGCCTGCATTACCAAAAGAAGATTGCGCTTCATTTGTAGCCATATTCCATGCGCCTTCAAACTCTTCTGGTTTCCATACTTCTCGCATCCCTTTTCCACCTCCACCAGCAGTTGCTTTTAAGATAACAGGATAACCTACTTCTTCTGCTAACTTCAAACCATGTTCGATGTCTTTTAACAAACCGCCTGAACCCGGTACAACAGGCACACCTGCTTTAATCATGGTCTCTTTCGCTGTAATCTTATCTCCCATTTTCCGAATCATGGCAGGAGCTGGGCCAATAAATTTAATACCATATTCTGAACAAACTTCGGCAAAATCAGCATTTTCTGATAAGAATCCATAGCCAGGATGTATAGCATCCGCATTGGTTATTTCTACCGCAGCCATAATTTTAGACACACTTAAATAAGAATCTTTAGAAGCTGGAGGTCCAATACAAACGGCCTCGTCCGCAAATCGTACATGCAAACTTTCTCGATCAGCCGTAGAATAAACAGCTACGGTCTTTATCCCCATTTCTTTACAAGTTCGAATAATACGAAGGGCGATTTCTCCTCTATTAGCAATGAGAATTTTTTTGAACATAAATTTTGTTTTGTTTAAAGTTCTCTATTAATTAATGCCATATTACCATGATGACGTATCAATATGCTCATCATTAAGCATTCATTTCACCCCTAATAATTAGCCATTAGGGTCAACTAAAAACAAAGGTTGATCATATTCTACAGGAGAGGAATCTTCTAGTAAGACTTTCACTACCTTTCCACTTATTTCAGATTCAATTTCATTGAATAATTTCATAGCTTCTACAATACAGACAACGCTTCCTACCTCAATCGTGTCTCCTACTTTAATATAAGCTGGTTTTTCTGGAGAAGAAGAACGATAGAAAGTACCAACAATTGGAGATTTTACCTCAACGTAATTATTAGTCTCCGCTGGCACTGTTGCAGCAGGAGTAACAACTGCAGGAGTTTCCGCCGCAGGAGCAGGTGGTGCGGAAGGGGCATAAGCAGGCGACATAGCTGCTGGCACAGAAATTACTTGCTGTGTAGCAGGGGCTGCTTTCATTTTATGATATTCGTCGGTACGAATAGTCATTTCAAATTCACCATCTTTCAATTTAAATTCAGAAAGATTAGTTTTATTAATCAATTTAATAAGGTCTTGTATTTCTTTAAAATTCATTTTTTGTATTATTGGTGTATATAACGGGTGTTGGTGTCTAAATCAAAAAAAGTGCAATATAAGAATTGAGGTCGGATAATTATAAAAAAATTAATCCTTTAATTAATTATACAATTGTCTTGTTGGACAACAAACATAGCATTTTAGCACACCTTATCGAAATAAATTAGGATTTGACTCGCTCTATATAGGAGCCTGTTTTAGTATCCACTTTTATCATATCTCCTTCATTGATAAAAAGTGGCACTCTTACCTCCGCCCCTGTTTCAGTGGTTGCAGGCTTAGTAGCATTCGTAGCAGTATTCCCTTGAACACCCGGTTCTGTATAAGTAATTTTCAAATTAATGTATTGGGGCAAATCAATGGTTAAAGGCGTTTCTCTAGCAGCATCAAATAAGATTTCAATTTCAGCTCCTTCTTTGATAAATTTAGGTTGATCAATCATTTTTTCTTCTAACGCCACTTGTTCATAAGTTTCATTATCCATAAAATGAAAAGCATAATCATCTTTATACAAGTATTGAAACTTTCGACGCTCCACCCTTACTACTGAAATTTTATGTCCAGCAGGAAAAGTATGATCCACTACTTTTCCAGTGGCAAAACTCTTCAATTTAGTTCGTACAAAAGCATTACCTTTTCCAGGTTTAACATGTTGGAAAGAAACAATAGAATACACATCTTTATTAAAATCAATGCATAAGCCATTTTTAATATCCGAAGTATTTGCCATAATATACAGGTCAATTTTAAAAATAAGTAATTCATCCCAAAATATGGGAGATTAAATTTCATCTATTATCTATCAGATAAAGATGTGCTAAAGAAGAATGAGTTGTCAAAAAAAATCTAACAAACTGACAATCAAATAGTTACAATTCAGTATAAAAATCTAAAAATCAATATTTAGCTATGCCTTGTGCCAAATCAGTTTGCAAAGATATTAAAATCCATACAAAACACCAGCAGTAATAGTCGATTGGTCAATTCCGCCAATAGTTACTTTAAACTCACCAAAATAACTTAGACTAGTTAAAGTCTCAATTTGTGTGCCCAAACCTAGGTTTAGTCCGACCGATATACCATCTTCTCTTGCTCTAATGCCAGTAGTCGACCCATCAATTTTAACATTAAAAATATTAATTCCAGCCACAGGATAAACATTAATCTCATCTCCAATAGCAATTAATTGATATCTACCATCTAGGTCAATGGAAAAATAACTAAAAGAAACATCATTTAAGGCTTTGTCTTTAAAAAAGAAATTAACCCCTGGTGCTGCTAGAAATTTGTCATTAATTTCGTAAGTACCTCGTAGGTTTAGCCCTAATTTGGAAATACCTGTACCAAAGGTCAATCCCCCACCCAATTGTATCTGTGCATTGGTAGTAGATAAACAAAAGAAGGTGCAGCATGATAAACAAAAATAAAGTAGTAATTGCTTCATATCGTTTAGTAATTTATTTTAATTCTTTGGCAATTTTGCATTTTATTGAATGGTTGACTTACCTCAACCTATACCTATCTAGAAATCAATATCTTTCGTTGATGGAAGTCAACAATACAGTTTGATTTGACAAAATTGTCAAAGAATCTTTATTCATAAAAATGCAATTTACATATTTTTTAAAAAATGTAAGGAAATTTACAGTTTATTAAGCATCGAATTTGCTAATCCAAACGTAATATATAGAAAGCGGCATAATAAGGTCGCTCAAAGTACGTTTCTAAAGGCAATTGTCTTGATTATCAAACATATAGTATTTTTTTCATTTGACTATATCTTGTTAAAACCGTATCTTTGGACAATAAAATTGATTGCACAAAACTCATGTTAAAACAGAACTATTTACAGCTTATAAAAGAGCTGACAACAACACTTGATTCTTTCGATTACACTTTGCTTACACCAGGCATTACTAGCCAATTTTTGCCTGTCATTAAACTAGCTATTCGTTCTAAAGAAAGAGAAATTTTCCAGCAGCAACTAGCCGAAAAATTAGATTTTCAAGTTATCCAAAGTAAGTTAGATACCACCATTCTTACAGCTAATTTAGCCGAAGATGAATTCATTACAATAGAATTATATCACTTCTTCCATGAAGACCGTTTGACTTATTTGGATATAGAAGAAGTATTAGCCAATAGAAAACAGTCTGAAAAAGGCTTGTTCATTCCTAAATTAGAACATCTTTTGGAATTCAGTGTTTTGAATAGTTTCTTTCATGAGGAAGGTCTAAGCGATCATATTATCAAACGCTTTGAGGATTTGCATATCTTTTTGCAGGAAGGCTTATTGGATTATTTTAATACGAAATACGATACTTATTTTAATAGTCTTTATGACTTATCAGATTATAAGGAAATGATAGATAATCACTTCCACAAACAGTTAAAACAGTTTCCAGTCAATAAGTTTTCTAATCGAGTAAAATTAGGTTGGGTCAATATGAAGCTTTTATTAAAGCGTTCTGCTGTTTTTTCTTATTTCTTTTAAAAATCAGTTATCAGTTGTCGGTTATCCGTTCTAAGTTTTACCCGACAACTGACAACCGACGACTGTTCTTACCTAATATTCCCACCTACTGGTAATCCGCTTGGCACACTTGCAGGAATCTGCTGATCAAAACTTTCATCATTTAAAGCTTGTAAAAAAGCAGCAATTGCTTGTACGTCATTATTATTCAAACGCAAATTACGAGCATCTTGGTCAATTTGATTTCTAGGTACATTGGGATTAATATTTAAATTACCAGGACCGCCACCGCCATTTCCTTGAATTCTTCTATAAAAATTAAGGACGTCTGTTAAATCTCCAGCCACCCCATTATGAAAATAAGGCCCTGTTGTATTCAAATTCCTTAAACTCGGTGTTCTAAATTCATATCTATTATTGGCACCAACGTCCGAAAAACCCAGTAATGGATTATCTGGTACGCCCAAAGTGTGCAAATCATAATCTGAAAACATCGACCCACTATGGCAATCCGTACAACCTACCGCATCAAATCTATTTAAACCTTGAATTTGTTGGGGATTTAAAGCATTTTCATCTCCTCTTGCATAACGGTCAAAAGGGCTATTATTGGCAACTATGCTTCTTTCAAAAGCAGCAATTGCTTGACCGATATTAATCGAATTGACTGCATTATTACCACCAAAAATCTGTTGAAACTGATTCCTATAAGCAGCAATTGCATTGATTCTAGCAACAATGACTTCCAACGTCTCGTCTTCATCAAAAGCATGCCCTCGCATTTCTTCAAAAGAATGTAATGGTAATAAAGCTTGTTCTTCTAAACCATTCGCTCGATTATCCCAAAACATAGGCGCTTGGTTGGGGTTCACATTTCCTTGCTCATCAATCCCATTAAAAGCCGTATTAACAATAGTTGGAGAATTTCTTTGCACTAACCCAATGTCATCATTTACGCCATCTCGTCTCGCAGGGCCTAAACCTATCCCACCTACACCAATCGGTAATGCTCGCCCATCTGCATACCCAAAATCTGGGTGATGGCAAGTAGCGCAAGACACATCCTGCTCTCCTGAAAGTACTGGGTCCCAAAATAATAAACGACCTAATTCTACTTTTGCAGCCGTCAACGCATTATCAGCGGGTGAAACGACATTCAAAGGCAACCCTCTATCATCTAACACATTATTATCTATCACTCCTCCTCCAGCATTACCACCTCCATTTCCACCATTATTACCGCCACCACCTGGAGGTGGAGGGTTTAAATTATTATTCCCATTCGGTGTATCTACCAAATTTGCAATTTCATCATTTTGTTCATCTGCTTCACATTGAACTAAGAGGCCAGCAAAAGTTATCATAATAAAACACCACATCAAATTTTTCATAATTATCCTTTTTCTATGTTAAAAATTAGGAGCTATCCATAGACAACCCGCTTTACCTTAGTGTAAATGATGCTTTATACTTGCTGATTTTAGTGGAGGTCGTTTATTAAAAAATCGCTCCAGATGAGTAAATGATTTCGAAGGATATGGATTAGAAGATAGAATCGTAGAAAACTTGTATAGGGATGCTTTTTTGCCACAGGTCTTTTTGCCACAAATAAAATAGTAACACGGATGAATGGTAACACGAATATTTTGACGCTAATTTTTTTTAGAGCAGTTTTAAATATTTTAACTAAAAAACTATATAATTTGTGACACGCTTAAGAAAAGGCAAAAAATAGTAGGTAAGAAATAAAGAAACAGTCTAAAATAAAAAAAGCCCGCATGTGCGGGCATAAACAATCTTTTAACCAAAACTCAATACATATTATTATTCAAAATGTGTGCCAAAAAATAAAAGCTTCTAAAATATTTTAATTTTTCTTTATTTATATTTTTGTGACAGCAATACGGTCTGGTAATTTTTCACCCTATAAATCCATCATTTCTTCCGAATTTCGATAATTCTACTAGGTTTATCGTAATTTCTTTGTGAACACCCCTCAATCCGAATAACTTGACCCTATATTTATTTATCAACTTAAAACTACCAATCTTTAATGAAGAACTTATTTATTTTTGGATTCCTTATTTTTTCAAGCTATCTAATGACTTCTTGCATTAGTTTAGAAACAGAAGAACAGAAAGAACAAAAAGAAGAACGTCGAAAAGACGATATACAAAGTGATATAGAAGAAGATTTAGCAGAAGCAAAAGATGATATTAGCGACGCATTAGACAATTTAGGAGAAGCATTTGAAGGATTGAAGAAAAAACATGATATCGAAGGAAAAGACCCCATTGGTTTCCGCGATCTGAAAAAAGCTTTGCCTAGAAGTTTAGCTGGAGTTGACTTTGAAGAAAGCGAAGGGCAAACAACTGGCATTTTAGGGATTAAAGTGTCTACAGTAGAAGCGACTTACCAAGAAGATGATTCAGCTTTTGAGGTCACGATAGTAGATGTTGCTGGTGTTGGTAAATTAGTTAAAAGTATGGCTAAATGGTCAGAGTTTGAAGTCGATAAAGAGACCAGAAACGGTTATGAAAGGACGACTGAAATTGAAGGACATCCAGCATTAGAAAAATATGATACTCGTCGAGAAAAAGGCGAAACAAGTATTTTAGTAAGCGATCGTTTTATTATTAGTATCAAAGGGGAAGGGGTTTCGGAAAGGCAAATGCGAAATGCAGTAGATGATATTAATATTCGGAAGTTAGCAAGATTAGCAGATTAGTGATAAGTGATAAGTTGTGAGTGGACACTTACTCATAACTTATCACTTATAACTCATCATTCAGATGACCTGCCCAAACACATCCGTCTGGTACTTCCCTTTACGGTGAAAACGCAAAAGCGCATCTTCCATATTTTCATTATAAACGCATAAGGTCAGCTTTCTTTTGTTCCGACCATCAACGGGAAATAAAATTTTGATAGGAAAATGGATATACCCATTATCTTCAAATAATAGAATTTGTCGATTGCGAGTAGGCAATCGAAAATATTCTAATTCTGTGGCGTCTTTAGGAATAGGGACATCTCCATACCCTTCTTCTTCCAAAAAGGCTTTAATCATATCATAACTATATTTCAGGTTCATCCCTGAAAATACCGTTCTATACTCCCAGCCGTCGCTTTCGCCACCGACATATTCTAAGCCTTCTGGTGGAAATCCATCTCGTAGTGCCATTTTTTTTTGTGATAAATAAGTCCGTAAAAAATATTAATACAAAAATGATAAATATTTATGTTAAATTCAAACATTTTGTGTATTTATTCAAGAATTTACTGTAATCAAACTTATTGCATAGATTTAATAGGATTCCCTGGTGTTTTTGAAGAAGCCCTTTCCTTAGAAAGATGGCGAATGTTAGAACGGGTCGGTTTGCGAATTTTCTATTTACCTTTTAGCAAATGGCATTATGATAGAGCTTTATGTGAGCGAACTATTTTAAATTTTTTAGAAAATAAAAGTGCTTAGTTTTCATTTCTCCCTCATTTACAGTAATTTAATCTTTATTCCGTCGAAATTTTAGCCAACTATAATACGCCAACTATGTCCGATAATAAAGACCAAATAAATAGGCTCGCCGAAAAATTAAAGTTACTCATAGAGCAACACAATGCTTTTTCTGTAGAAATCAAAGCATTGCGCAACGAGATTATCGAACTTAGAGCAGCAGATAATACAGCCCCTGAAAAAACGGTCGAAGCTAAAGCATTAAGGACGGTCAATAGACCAAAGACAGGAGAATTATTACTCGATTATCAACCGCCACAGCCGCCACCTGAAGAAAAATCTAAATTTACCCCACCTAGCATCAATATCGGAAAACATCTTAAAGTCGATTGGGAAAAATTCATTGGCGAAAATCTTATTAGTAAAATCGGTATTTTAATTCTGGTATTGGGTGTTGGCATTGGTGCAAAATACTCCATTGAAAATGATTTAATTAGTCCTTTAACTCGAATTATTTTAGGTTATTTAGCGGGTTCAGGCTTATTATTGATTGGTATCAAATTAAAGCAGGATTATAATAATTATAGTGCCGTTTTAGTAAGTGGCGCTTTAGCCATTTTCTATTTTATCACCTATTTTGCCTATAATTTTTATGGACTCTTACCACAATTACCTGCTTTTGGCTTGATGGTTTTATTTACCATTTTTTCAGTCGTGGCTGCCATTAATTACAATCAACAAGTTATTGCTTTAATTGGCTTAGTCGGGGCTTATGGAGTACCCTTTTTATTGGGGGATAGTTCTGGAAATATCGGGACGATGTTTATCTACATAACCATTATTAATGCAGGCGTGTTAATCATTGCTTTCAAAAAGTATTGGAAAAACGTGCATCGAGCCGCTTTTTTATTGACTTGGTTAATTTATGGCGCTTGGTTTCTCTTCGATTATAGTCGGTCGAAAGATTTTGGGCTGGCACTCACTTTCGCAAGCATTTTCTTTGCTACCTTTTATTTAGTCTTTTTAGGGTATAAATTAATTAAAAAAGAACAATTTGCTAGAAGAGACATTTGGCTATTATTGACCAATTCCTTTTTGTTTTATGGGTTCGGTTACGCCATTTTAGACAAGCACGAGATTGGAAGTCAATTCTTGGGGCTTTTTACGCTTGGAAACGCAGGCATCCATTTTATAGTTGGCAACATTATTCAGCGGCAAAAATTGGCAGATAAAAACCTGTTTTATTTAGTAATTGGATTGGTTTTGGTCTTTTTGACGATAGCGATACCTGTGCAGTTAGATGGCAATTGGGTGACTTTAATTTGGGCAGGCGAAGCCGCTTTACTCTTCTGGATTGGTCGCACAAAAGGGGTTGCCTTTTATGAAAAAATGGCTTATCCTTTGATGTTTTTTGCAGGTATCAGTTTATTAGAAGATTGGTCCAATTATGGGGGGTATTATGTGAGTTCTCCTGAAACTCGAATTACGCCACTTTTGAATATTCATTTCTTAACTTCGGTATTATTTCTTGCTGCGTTTGGGTTTATCAATTGGGTCAATCAAGATGCGAGATATCTTGCACCTGCTTTCAAAAGAAAATTTTGGGCAAACATTTTTAAAATCGCTATTCCCGCCATTTTACTAGTCGTCGCTTATGCCACTTTCAATTTAGAAATTGACAATTATTTCACCCAGTTATATAAAGATTCAGCTATTGGAAGTACCTCTGATAATGGCATCCTTTTTCAAGTAGATTTTTACAATGAAGATTTACTGGATTTTAAAATAATTTGGCAGTTTATCTATAGCTTATTCTTTTTAACTGTTTTAATAATCGTTAATGCTAAATGGCTACAAAACACTACCTTAAAAAAAGTCACTTTGGTCCTAAGTGGCTTAGCTATTTTAGTATTTTTAACGCAAGGACTTTATTTTTTAAGGGAGTTACAACAAAGTTATCTATTGCAAGAATTAGCTGACTATTACACCATCAGTAATTTCAATATCACTATTCGATATATTGCCTTTGCTTTTTTCATTGGCTTTTTAGCAATTACTTATCGGTATCTAAAAGATACTTTCCAAGCGCTAAATTTAACCGTCGTTTTTGATTTAATTTTGCATGCGGCTATCTTAGTTTTAGTCAGTAGTGAATTAATTTATTGGATGGAAATGGACGTTCTTCCTCAGGCAGATAAACTTGGATTAAGTATTTTATGGGGACTTTATGCCTTATTGTTAATTGGATTAGGTATTTGGAAGCAAAAACAGCATCTACGAATTGCAGCGATGGTTTTATTTGGCATCACCCTATTCAAATTATTTTTCTACGATTTAAGTCATTTAGAAACGATTGCTAAAACCATTGTCCTCGTCTCTTTAGGGCTTTTATTATTAATCATTTCTTTTTTGTATAATAAATATAAACACCTAATCACCAATGAATCTGAAAATTAAATTCCTACTCTATTTAAATCTATTCGTTTATACTTTAGCCTTTGGCCAAATCGAGCAATATGATTATCAACGGTCGATTAACGGCATTAATAATCAATGGCATCAAATTGATTTGCCTGAAGGGATGTATGAAAAGGTCGATCCTTCTTTTTCAGATATAAGAATTTTTGGCATTACCAATGAAAAAGATACCATAGAAGCACCCTATTTATTAAAAATCGGAAAATCTATAATTGAAAAAGAAGCGACTCCTTTTAAAATCATTAATAAAACATTGACCAAAAATGGGCATTATTTCACCTTTGAATTAACGAATCCTACAATCCTTAACCAAATAATATTAGATATAGGGGAGCAAAATTTTGATTGGAAAATAAAATTAGAAGGCAGTCAAAATCAACAAGATTGGTTTACCATTAAAGATAATTATCGGATTGTTTCTATTAATAATCCCGCAACTGATTATCAATTTACCACCTTAAATTTTACCACTGCTAAATATCGCTTTTTTCGAGTGTTGGTTAAAACTTCTCGTGTGGTTACTTTAAAAAAAGCACAATTAGCCTTACAAAATAAAGCGGTTGCCGATTATATAACGTATCCAATCATGCAGCAAGAAATAAGCAATAATAAACAACAAAAAACTACGCTAATCGAATTAGAATTAGCTCATGCTACTCCACTTAGTTTTTTAAAAATAGGGATTAACAATAATTTTGATTTTTATCGCTCCATCAATATCCAATATTTAAAAGACAGCATTCAAACCGAAAAAGGTTGGCATTATCAATATCAAAGCCTTCATCGAGCGGTATTGAGTTCTTTAGAAAGCAATGACTATTCCTTTAAAAGTACGTTAGTTAAAAAACTAAGAATCATTATCCAAAATCAGGATAATCCACCATTGACCATAGACTCCGTAGTTATTAAAGGTTATCCGCATCAGCTAATTGCTCGTTTTACTCAGCCTGCCATTTATTATTTGACCTACGGCAGGAAAAATTCGCCTTCTCCTCGCTATGATTTACAACAGTTTTCGGATAAAATCCCTACAACCTTAACGACTTTATCTTTAGGAGAAGAACAATTAATTCCCAAAACAACGACCCCAACTACTTCTCCTTTATTTGCTAATAAATGGTGGTTATGGGGATTAATGGGATTCATTATCTTAGTTTTAGGCTGGTTTACCATGAAGATGTTAAAGGAAACATGAGGAATTGGGTTTACCAAAAAAATCGTAGTTTCGCCCAGATAAAACACTCAAAATATGAAAGTCAAATTTATAATTTTTATAGTCTTACCAATTTTTAGTTTTTTTGCTTGCGGAGAAGTTACGTCCGCCCAAAAAGAAGCAACTACTACTTCCGAACCAAACCTCCAAACCATGATAGGTCAAATGATTATGGTAGGTACAAGAGGCATGACCATTGAAGAAGTCAGCCCACAATTTAAAGCGCAAATAAAAACAGGCAAAATAGGCGGCGTTATACTATTCGACTATGATGTGGTCAAAAAAGTAGCACATCGAAACATTCAATCCCCTGCACAAGTCAAAACATTAATTACGGGTTTGCAAAAAGAAGCCCCTACCCCACTCTTTATGGCAGTTGACCAAGAAGGTGGACGAGTGAATCGCTTAAAGCCAAAATATGGTTTTCCGACTAGCGTCTCTGCACAATATTTAGGCACTTTAGATAATGTTGATTCTACTGCCTTTTATGCCAATCGTACGGCAACCCTTTGCCGTGAATTAGGATTCAATGTCAATTTTGCGCCTGCGGTCGATGTAAACTTTAATCCAGAAAGTCCTGCTATTGGCAAAATTGAAAGAAGTTTTTCTGCTGACCCTGCAATGGTTATCAAACACGCAGGCATTTTAATCGAGGCGCAGCATGCTAAGGGTATTCTATCAACCTTAAAGCATTTCCCTGGACATGGTAGTGCGCAAGCAGATTCCCATTATGGTGTAACAGATGTAACCAAATACTGGCAAGAAAGCGAATTAATTCCTTTTGAAAATTTGGGCAAATCAGCTAATAATGTGGCGATTATGACTGCCCACGTTGCCAATCAAAATTTAGATGCTGATTATCCAGCTACCCTTTCTAAAAAAATTATTACAGGCATTCTACGAGAAAAATTAGGGTTTCAAGGTTTGGTTTTTTCGGATGATATGCAAATGAAGGCGGTTAATGCACAATTTGGATTTGAAACGCTTTTAGAAAAGTCAATTAATGCAGGCGTTGATGTCTTGGTTTTTGGAAATAATTTGGAATATGATGAAATGATACCGACTAAGGCTATTGAGGCAATTACTAAAATGGTGGAAAAAGGGACGATTTCTAAGAAGCGAATTCAAGAGTCTTATGATAGGATTAAGAAGGTAAAACACCAATTACAAGAATAAAAGCATCTACTAAAGCAAAGCTTTAGCAAAATGAAAAACCAACTCCTTTATCTCGTTATTAGTTGTTCCTTATTCATTGCATGTCAGCAAGAAAAAGCAATCCCAGCTTCTTTTACTGAAAGGATTAATCAATTAGCCAATCGTTATTTGGCATTGGGTCGATTTAGTGGGACCATATTGATAGCAAAGGGAGATCAGTTATTATTTCATCAATCTTATGGTTTAGCAGACTACGTTAAGCAACAAGCTTTCACCGAAAATACCGCTTTTAAAATTGGAGCATTAACGAAGTTCTTTACCGCTTATATCATTGAGCAAATGGCAAAGGAAAATAAACTTAACTTAACGGCTCAAATAAAGACGTATTTAACAAATTTCGAAGGAAACCATACCGTAAAAGACCTTTTAGACCAACAAGATAATTCAGAGAAAATAGGTTATCCTATATTAGGTAAACTCATAGAAAAGCAATTAGATATTTCCTATCAACAAGCCATTGAAAAATATTTACCGCCATTAGGCATTCATCAAACTTTTTTCCAAAAAGAAAATACAACTTTAGCAAAAGGCTATCTTTTCCATAATTACAGAGGACAAGGATTAGAATTGGAAACAGCACCCAATTATGAAGAAGCGACGGCTTTTAGTAGTTATGGGTTAAAATCTACTGCTATAGATTTATGGAAATTTTCTTTATTATTAACCAATCAATCTATTCATAAAAGTAGTTATTTAGAAAACGATGGGTTTAGTTATACTTTTCAAAAAGATACCATTGACAATTTAACCATTATTATACTCAGTAATCGGCGACATCCTGTGAGTGAAGAAATAGCCAAAAGTATTAAGGCGATTTATAATAAGACATCTTATGAACTCCCTTTACTAAGGCAGCCTGTTACTATCAATCCCAAGTTATATGCCGATTATGTGGGAATTTATGAAGTGAATCCTAATTTCCAATTTAAAGTCATTCAAAAAAAAGATAGTTTATTTACTGTAATGAATGGTCAAGCAAGTCATTTAATACCCCAGTCCGCTAATCAATTTTATTATCAGGATTTTGATGCAGCTATTCGTTTTGTTCAAGATAGCAATGGACTGGTTTCAAAGACAATATTATATAATGGCTTTCTAAACGGCCAAGTGGTGCATAAAAAAACCGAAAAATAGTCAAGAAACATATTTCGGTTATAAAGTGTCTAAAATAAAAACTCCGTTTATTGAGAGAATCTAAGCGGCTTTTTGAACGGCATTTTTTTGATAAAATACTATTAAACTCGTATTCGCAGTTACTTTCAATTTAATACCTAAAATAGCGGTTAGGAAGATGGATAAAGCTATGTTTTTACACTACAAAAATATATTGTTTTGGGGCTCAAAAAATGATACGTATCATATAGCTTAGTGATTATTATCACTATAAGGTTGCTTACATTTATTCCATTCTCGTCACCATATCCACACCACTAATATTCTTTAGCGATTTTACCACTAATCCTAATTGTGCGGTATTTTTTACCTGCAAACTAATCTGGCATTCATAAATACCTTCATTACTCGCAATTTGAAAAGAGCGAATATTCAAACCCAAACCTGAAGAAATTTGATTGGTAATAGCTTCTATCACCCCAATTCCAGTATCTACGCCCGTAATTACTAAAGTAGCCGCAAAATTAGTCGCACTTACACTTTCCCAATCAGCTCTTAAAATCCGATAGCCATATTTAGCAGCTAGATTAGTCGCATTAGGGCAATTAGAACGATGTATTTTCAGTCCATTAGTACTTAAATAAGCAAAAACTGCATCCCCTGGCACAGGATGGCAGCAAGTGGCAAAAGAATAATCCAAGTTATCTGCGGGTTCTCCGTTGATATGCAAGCCAGATCTCGGAATCGTAAGATCTACTGGTTTTGTGGTAAGAACAGGCTTCTCTGGTAATTTGTCTTCTTTAATGACAATTAACTTTAATTTTCCTCCCTCTACCGTAAAATTTTTAAGTAATTCTGTTGGGTTCAGTTTCTCCTTTGAAATATCAAAATACAAATCAACATGAGATTTATATTTCAAAAACTTAGCAAATATTTCGATATTCGATTCTACAAAATCAGCTTTAATATTTTTAAATTTCCGTTCTAAAGTTTCTCTACCAATCTGCCCTTCTTTCTTCCGTTCTTCCTTCATAGCGGAACGGATTTTATTACGTGCCTTACCCGTTGCCACCATTTTTAGCCAACTCTCTGATGGTTTTTGGCTTTTATTCGTCGTAATATGTACTTGATCACCATTTTTCAACACATGCCCCATCGGCACCAATTTATTATTGACTTTGATGGCCGTTGCATGATAGCCCACATCGGAATGAATACTAAAAGCAAAATCTAATGCCGTTCCTCCCTTTGGTAAAACCCGCATATCTCCTTTTGGCGTATATACATAAACCTCTTCATTAAATAGATTGGTTTTGAAATCATTCAAAAAATCAATGGCATCCATGGAGGAATTATCCAAAATTTCTCGAACATTATTTAACCAAGCATCATATACATTCGGTGATTTAGAGGCTTTCTTATATTTCCAATGCGCTGCAAATCCACGTTCTGCAATATCATCCATACGTTCACTCCGAATCTGTACTTCTACAAAACGACCTTTGGGACCAACGACTGTGGTGTGTAAAGATTCATATCCATTCGCCTTTGGGACCGTCACCCAGTCTTTTAGTCGTTCTGGAATTGGTAAATAAACATCTGTAATAATGGAATAGACTTGCCAACAAATAGATTTCTCTTTACTAGGCGGTACATCTACAATAATCCGAACCGCAAATAAATCATAAATTTCCTCAAAAGGTATCTTCTTCGTTTTCAATTTATTCCAAATAGAATAGACTGATTTTGGTCGCCCAGTCGTCCGATAAGGAATCATATTTTCTTTTAATTCCTTTTCTAATGGTTCTATAAATTCTTTAATATATCGATTTCGTTCTTTTTTAGTGGCTTGTAGTTTTTGGGAAATATCTGCATAAACATCTCGATTGGTAATTTTCATCGAGAGGTCTTCAAATTCTGTCTTCATTTTATACAAACCCAATCGGTGTGCTAATGGGCTGTAAATAAAGCTAGTTTCCGCCGCTATTTTAACTTGCTTATGCGGTGGCATAGCACCCAAAGTTCGCATATTATGCAAACGATCCGCCATTTTGATTAAAACTACTCGGACATCTACCGTTAAAGTTGATAAAACTTTCTTGAAATTTTCAGCCTGTGGACTTTCTACATCTGCACTATCTTCACTCTTAAAGTCTAATTTTGTTAAACCATTGACGATTAACGCTACTCGTTCTCCAAATTGTTCTTTAATATCATTCAAAGAAACAGACGTATCTTCTACTACATCATGTAGCAATGCGCAAATAACCGCAGTTGCTCCTAGGCCAATTTCTGCCGTACAAATACGAGCCACTTCAATCGGATGCAAGACATAAGGTTCTCCAGTTTTTCGGCGTTGCGTTTTATGTGCCTCAACAGCTAATTCATAAGCTGCTCGAATATTTACCTTATCCTTTTTATCTGTTTTAGTCTTAATAGAACGTAGAAGGTTTCGGTAAGCTCTCGTAATGAGTCTTTTTTCCTTTTCTTCTCTAGTCTCTTTTATCAATATTTCACTCATTACACTTCGTATTTTGGCGGTCAATAATCCGCTATGCACTTAATTAAAAAGTAGTTAAATCGAATTATGGGTTGTGGGTTCAAAATAGCAAATACTTGATATTTAAATAAATATTAAACAGCACTTCTATCCAACCCGAAACAGACAATTCAGAACAATGCTTATTTTCAAAATAATATCATTTATTTAAATAAGTTGCTCTTATATTTGTACCCTCACTTATAAAAATCTTAGGGTATATACAAAACTATAAAAAAATTGCACGTGCTGCTTGACTATTCCTATAAATTTAAAATTATCGGCGTTTTTTTATCGAAAATCCTTACATGTTTTTAAAAAAGGTTTTATCTTTGCACTCGCTTTTAAAAAAGCGGTTTATTTATAGGTTATTTTATAAGTAACTATTAAAATAATAGATGAGTTTAATTTTTATTAAAAATTTAACCATTCATTATTAATGCGGGTGTGGTGAAATTGGTAGACACGCTAGACTTAGGATCTAGTGCTTCGCGGCTTGGGGGTTCGAGTCCCTCCACCCGCACCATACAAAAAGAAATCTGACTCTCGGGTCGGATTTTTTTTTTTGATTCTTATAAAGAAAAGGTTATTAAAAGAAATTGAAAAGGAAGGCTTACCAAATAAAAAATTAAAAATTATTGACAATCAATGGTTTTAGTATTTTAAAAATGTAAATTCATTTTTCCTTTGTTCTTTAATAAATAGTAGTAACAACAAATGTTTCAAGGTTGATTGCTCCTTATTAATAACCAATCAACTAATCATTAGCATTTATTTTACAGGTGAATTCCCTTACGGATGTCAAACCGAATAAATGCTACTTAATATCATTACCATGCCAACCATTGTCAGAGAAGATCATGACAATATGAATGCAACCATTACCTTAAGCATTCCTGTCTCCGACTACCAACCAGCATTTAAAGCAAAACTTAACGAGTACAAGAAAACAGCCCACATGAAAGGGTTTAGAAAAGGAAAAACGCCTTTTTCTGTTATCCGAAAAATGTACGGTAAAGGGACCTTGGTTGATTTAATCAATAAAATGGTTGGGGAAGAATTAGATAAATACATCAAAGCCGAAAATCTTGATTTATTAGGTAATCCAATTCCTGCTGAAAATCAAGAGAGCTACGAATTTGAAACGAAGGACTTAGAAGATTTTAATTTCAAGTTTGATATCGGCATAGCACCAGCCTTTGAGGTAACTGGCTTAGATGGAACGACTTTTAATTATCATAATGCCATTATCCCTGATTCCATGGTACAAGGGGATTTGGAAAATGCACAGAAGCAGTTAGGGACCCAAGGGCCTGTAGAAGATGAGATTCAAGACGAAGATGTGATTAAGGTTCAGGCAGATGAATTATTAGCAGAAGGAGGCATCAAGGAGGATGGTTTTGCCAACGAATTTTCTGTAAGTTATAATTTATTGACCGATGAAGGAAAAGCAGCATTTGCGGGAAAGAAAAAAGGAGATTTAGTTCAATTTGATATTTTCAATTTAGAAGCAGGTAAAGATGATGCTTTTGTTAGAAAATATTTCTTGGATGTCAATGAAGATGCAGAAGACAATCCAGAAATTGGCAATATGTTTCAAGGATTGATTACGGAAGTAACGCGAGTTATTCCAGCAGAAATGAATCAAGAATTCTTTGATAAATATATGGGCCCAGGAAAAGTTAGTTCAGAGGAAGAACTAATGGAGGAATTGAAGAGCCGTACTAAAATGTACTTTGATAGACAAGCAGATTCTTTCTTGTTTAGAGACATCAAAGAACACTTAGAAGCGGAAAACAAATTAGAATTCCCACAAGAATTCTTAAAGCGTTGGATGGTGGCTAGTGGCAATTTGCCAAAAGGTAAAACAGCAGACGAAGAAATCGGTAATTTAACAGAAGGCTTAACGTGGACCTTGATTAGAGGTAAACTAGCTAAGCGTTTTGAAATTACGGTGACGGAGGTAGAAATCAAGCAAAGATTAAGAATGCAATTAATCCAAATGTTTGGTGGACAGGATTTTGGTGCAATGCTAGATGATTATGTGAATAAAATGTACGAAGAAGAGCAGCAGTATCATAATGCTTATACCCAAGTTTTATCAGACAAATTATTTAATTCCATGAAAGAAGTGGTCACTTTGAACAAGGTGGACATTACAACAGAAGAGTTAGAAAAACTAGTCGCAGAAGAAAACGCTAAGAACCAACCACCAGCAGCAGAAATTGCAGCAGAGGCAGCAACAGCAGAAACTTCGGAAGAAGGTATTGAAGAAGCGGAAATTGTAGAGTAGTAAAATAAATTTCAAGTCTGATTGAAACTAAAACGAGTTTTTTTGTTATAAATAAGCGTAAATTTAATTTTAATCAGCTTTTGTGTAGTATTTAGGATAAGCATCAAGAAAAATAAGTTTACTAACTTTAAATTTTTGATTGTACTAAAACTACTAAATCTCAAACCAATAGACTATGGATATGGATTTTCAGAAAGAATTCAGAAAGTTTGCCGTTAAAGACCGTGGAGTTGGCGGTATTCATGTTGATAAATATGCCGAAATTAGTGCACAAGCTTTTCAAAACAGTTTGACACCTTATATCATTGAAGAACGAAGAATGAATGCAACGGTACTAGATGTATTCTCTCGATTAATGATGGATAGAATTTTGTTTCTAGGTACGGATGTTAATTTCCAAGTAGCGAATATTTTAACCGCACAGTTATTATTTTTGGAATCAGTTGACCCAAAAAGAGATGTACAGTTATTCATTAATAGCCCAGGTGGTTCTGTGATTGATGGCATGGGCATTTATGATGTCATGCAATACATCAGCCCAGACGTAGCGACTATTTGTACGGGTTTAGCTGCTTCTATGGGAGCGGTTTTATTATCAGCAGGTGCTGCGGGTAAGCGTTCTGCGTTACCACATGCAAGAGTGATGATTCACCAATTATCTGGTGGCATGCGAGGTACGTTTAGTGATATGGAAATCAACTATAACTTGTCTAAGCAATTGAGACATGAGTTATACACGATTTTAGCGACACATAGTGGAAGAACCTTTGAAGAAATTGAAAAAGGATCAGATAGAGATAACTGGATGAAGGCGCCTATCGCTAAAGAATTTGGTTTAATTGACGAAGTATTGACAAGAGACAAAAAAGCAAGCTAAATAGGTTTAGAGGTTAAAAGGTACAAAGGTACAAAGGTAAAGAGGTATGGTGGGTAATTTCCCTTGTGCCTCTTTACCTTTTAACCTTTTAACCTTTATATCTTTACACCCCAAACAAAAATATATGCGTAGAGGCAAACAAAACTTTAGATGTTCTTTTTGTGGTAGAGATAAATCCGAAGCCCTTATTTTAATTGCAGGGATTGATGGGCATATCTGTGAAGTTTGTGTAGAACAAGCAGAAGAAATCATCCAAGAAGAATTGTATGGTAATAAAAAAGGAGAAAAAAAACCTACAGGAGCTGCTACTGCTGGCGAAGCAGAGAAAATAGCTTGGGAAGGGGAAGGAACTGATTTAGCTAGCAAATTAACCCCTAGAGATATTAAAGGGCATCTTGATAAATACGTTATTGGTCAAGATGATGCTAAAAAATTCCTATCTGTTGCCGTTTATAACCACTATAAACGTTTGAAGCAACCAGCTGATGATGAAATAGAAATCGAAAAATCCAATATTTTATTAGTCGGAAGAACAGGTACAGGAAAAACATTGTTGGCAAAGACCATTGCTAGAATGTTAAAAGTACCTTTTGCGATTGTAGATGCGACCGTATTTACAGAAGCTGGTTATGTTGGAGAAGATGTCGAGAGTATGTTAAGTCGTTTATTACAAGCTTGTGATTATAACGTATCTGCGGCAGAAAGAGGGATTGTCTATATTGATGAAATTGATAAAATTTCTAGAAAGTCAGATAATCCATCTATTACTAGAGATGTATCAGGTGAAGGGGTGCAACAGGCGATGCTAAAGATGTTGGAAGGAACAGAAGTGAATGTACCACCACAAGGCGGTAGAAAGCATCCAGAGCAAAAATTAGTCAAAGTAAATACCAATAATATTTTGTTCATCTGTGGTGGCGCTTTTGATGGCATTGAAAAAATCATTGCTCGTCGAATGAACACCCAAGTGATTGGTTTTAATGCCGATGAAAAAGAATTGGTAGACCGAGAAAATTTATTGCAATATATTTCTCACGTCGATTTAAAGGCTTTTGGTTTAATTCCAGAATTAATTGGTCGTTTACCGGTCTTAACTTATTTAAAGCCGCTTGATTTACCTGCCTTAAAAGCTATTCTAACCGAACCTAAAAATTCTTTGGTTAAACAATATTCTAGATTATTTGAACTAGAAAATATTGAATTATCCTTTACGGGTGAGGCTTTAACTTTTATTGCAGAAACTGCTTTAGATTATCAATTAGGCGCTAGAGGTTTACGGTCTATTTGCGAAGCGATTATGACGGATGCTATGTTCGAATTGCCTTCTCAAAAAGATGTACGGTCTTTTGTAATTGACCGTCTGTATGCAGAATCGAAGTTGCGAAAGTCGAAGTTGGCGCAGTTGAAAGCGGCTTAAAAAAAGAAGACAGAAGTCGGACCGAAAACCAGCACGACTGCGCATGCGGGCGGGTTGAAATTTCCTGTCAGATGTCAGATATATAATAAACAAGAAACAGGCGTTACAATTAATTTTGTAACGCCTGTTTTAGTATAAACCTATTTAAAGTGCTACAAATGAAATCTTATTCCCAACCTAAAAGATGGTTTTCCATTTTCAATTGGTAGTCTTTTAAGGGTTTCATTGTTACTTTTAATAGAAAAAGAATCATTACTAAAATCAAATTTTTTCTCCTTTATAGGACTTACTATTGTTTGGTTGGAATCCTCATTATTATTAATTGTAAGACTCCCTTTTTCGTGTAAAGGTAGCGTAAAGTCCACCCCTAAATTTAACCAAACTCTATTTCTTATCGAATAACTAAAATTTAAAGAAGGCTGTATTTTAATAAAGTAATTGAGATATCCCAATTCTATATTTTTTATGCTAAAAATATCGTCGTCTATTCTCCACTTGTCATTTTCTGCGGCTAATTCAGTTGCTTGAAATGGTATTTCAAGCGTAGAAGAGGATAAATAAACACCAGAACGCAGTAAAAGAGGTCGTCCTATTTTTTTTAATTCTAATGTATAATTGATGCCTATTTCATTCCCTCTAAATCGTTTTTTTGCGCCATAATTCTTGTGTGTCCCAATATTTACCCCCCATCTTTTATTCAATCTAAATCCCATATAAGAATAACGACTAATAATGTTAGAGAATCCCAGTAATTTCCTTTCTATCTCAATGGGACTATTTCCTTCTCCCCAGCCATTTATTTGTAAAATTTGTGCTTGCATAGAAATGGGAAAATATCCTGCTTCATATCCAAGTTCTATTTTAGACATAAGTTGGTAAAGCTTTTGTTTAGATTGTTTTTTCTTATATTCTTTCTTTAACCTGTCAGAATTCTCTTCTTTTTCTAAATCTTTAGTAATTAATTTAAGTTGTGATTCAAGTGATTCTTCTTTTTCCAATATTGAATATTCTTTAAAAAAATCAAAATCGTTATTTTCTTGCCTTATAAATACTTCTCCAAAAGAAATTCTTTCTGCTAATGGAATAGCTTTAACACCCTCTATGACTACTTCGTTTACAGCAAAATCGTCTAAAAATAATAGGGTTGTTTTCGTTGATTTATCAAACCCCTTTCCTTTAAAAGCAGCATGTTTAAGGTGCCATTTATCGTTTAATTTTTGAAATCGAATTTTATGACTAACTGCTAAACTTTTATAGGGAGTTCCTGGGAAACGTAAAGCATTTCTCTTTCTAATACCTTTCTCATTGAGTTGAATATCAGCTTCTTTATAAGCATAAGTCTCACTATCAATGAGCAATCGTCCTTCCGCAATACCTTTTAATTTTCCATTTTCTGTTGAAAAATGAATTTCATATATTTCTCGTTCGCCATCCATTAAAATGCTAGTTAAACTAAATTTATAACGGTCAAAAAATTTCGGGTTAATGAATTCGCTTCTCTTTTTTACGAAATCTGTATTTCCTGCTACGAAATGTGTGGCTATAAAGTCTAATTTACTAATAGTATCCGTTTCTGGGAAAAAATAAGTTCTTGCTTTATTAATTTTTACTTGTCCTCTGTCCCCTTTATATCCTTTATTGTATTTACTCTTAACAAAATCAAGAATACCTTCGGATAAATTTAAATAATTGTCGAAACTATCCTTTGTAATCTCTCTATAATATCCAATTAATTTAGTCGTTTTTTGCGGATAGTTTTTTTCAATATTTCTATAAGCTTTAGTTAAAATATTCAATACATTGCCATCTGCTACAACAGAAATTGCATCAAGTAGGTGTGTTTTGGGATGCAAATAAATAGTGTCAGGAATTATATCGGCTGATACAAATATTTTTTGCTCAAAACCTATAAAGCCTATTACTAAATTTCTATGTCGAGATTTCTTTAATTTTAATTTAAAATACCCATCTTCATTAGTAATTGTACCAATACTTGTTCCTTCTAAAGCAATATTAGCGTAAACTAAGGGTTGATTTGTAGTAGCATTAACGACGATACTCGTAATAGCTCTTTGTCCTATAAGGAGATTTGGCAAAAAATAGAGCATAATAAAATGCAGTAAGTATATTTTATTAGAAATCATTTTTTCAACTCGATTTTTAGTATTCTTAAAGTACATGGGTAGTTCTTTTTTAGAGATGAGGCATTTTTTTTAATAGCCGAAATTCTTTAGGGCTTTATCAACCTGTAATCCCTTATTAAACATTAAAAGCATTATTCCAAGTGCACCTTCTCTTGCTTTTTATCCCTGTCCCAAATAAACATCAATCAGCTTCAAGCGAAACAAGAAATCATACTTTGCCCGCACCACATCCAATTCCGCTGTATCCAAATTCGTTTTAGTAGTCGTATATTCCAAAGTATTAATTGCCCCTAATTGATGCTTTTTCTGCGCATTTTGAAAAGAAGCTTTTGCAGCGTTCAAGGCAGATGCTGTCGCTTCCAAAGCAGACTTAGCTCCATTCGCATTGGCAATAGCATTTTGAATAGTCGATTTTAACTGTTGTTCCACTTGTCGTTGTCGTACTTCCGCATTAATCAATTCCAGTCGAGCCTGTTCCATCCCAATCTTCGTTTGGTGATTATTATAAATCGGAATACTGACTCGGATACCAACACTTTGTCCTAGATTATTATCAATTTGATTAAAATAAGGACTGTCTGTAAAGTCCGAAACATTGGAGTAACTCGAATTTAAAGCGGCAGAAAGTGCGATGCTTGGCAAACTGCTCGCTTTAGCAATCGGAATGCCCAAAGCAGCACTTTCCATCCGCAATGCTGCTGCTTTAACGCTTGGCTGCGTGTTTATCGCTTGGGTATAGAGATCCGTTAACTCAAAAGGGTTCGTTGATACTGGATTTGTTACCATTGTTGGTACTTCAATTACTAGCTGATAATCAGGTGCTAATTCCATTAAATTTTTTAGGCGCAAATAATTCACATCCAAAGCATTTTGTGCATTGACAAAAGTCTGGCGATTTCGAGCAATTTGAGCGACCATTTCCAAACGGTCATTTTGCGGCAACACACCTGCGGTAATCTGTCTATCAATGTACAATAATTGTTCTTTTGCCTGCCCCACTTGCCGATTGGCAATTTCCACTTGCTCTTTGGTCAATAAAATATCCAAATAAGCGGCAGTAATATCCAAAGTTAAGGTCTGGATATAATCATCAGATTCTGCTCTAGCAGCTGCAATATTAAACTGACTTTGTTTAATGGAATGCGTAATCCGACCACCACTATAAACCACCGCACTCGTTTGAATGCCAAAAGAGTTAAAGCCTATTCGCTGATTTCTAAACCCATTCGTCGTTGGGTCTATGGTTCGTCCAAAATTAAAGCCACCATCTACATTCGCATTCACACTTGGCAGACGGGCATATTGAGCTGATTTTTTCGCCAATTCTGCTTGTCGGATACCAATTTCAGCTTGTTTTAGATTTAAGCTATTTGCTTTGGCATGTTGAATGCATTGGGGTAGAGACCAAGTTGTTTGGGCAATTGCGTTAAAAGCAAAGGCTGCTCCGCAAAGGAGTATTAATAAGGTTTGTTTCATTTCTTGGTTTTTATGGGTTTGAATATATTTGCTATCTATTAAATAATAGATGATAAGTAAAATGTACATTAATACCATGAAAATCATCCGTGGAGACTAATATCCTCTAGTTTCCCACGGATAGCCTCCACGGATTTTAGTTGTCTATTTTATTTTTTAATCAGTACTAAGCAGCTTTACGATCTAAAAAAAATCCGTACAAATCCGCCAAATCCGCTTAATCCGTACAACCTATCCTCCTAGCTCGTTTGCATAGCTTATTAATCATTTAAATCACTCAATAAAGCCGTTTCCGTTTCCTCCACAGGAAAATAATCCATTTTATCCAATACCACCGTCTGCTCTACCCCATCTTGCTCAAAAGTCATCGTCAATTGCTCAAATCCTTTAAAACTAAAAGCGCAATATTTATCCGCTGTATCCATCAATGCTCCATTCAGGCTAATCACTTTTGCCCCAGGTAAAAGGCCTACCTTATTCGCTGCAAAACCCATATAAATAGATTTAATTATCAAAGCATTGGCCTTTTCATCATATCGAGCACCAAAACCAAAGCCCTTGCGACCAAAATATTGCTGAGCATAAGGCTCTAAAATTAAAGCATCATCTTTCCAACTGATGGTCATTTTATAGTTTTTTAGAAAACCTAAACCTAATAAACCCATAGGCGTATCACTTGCAGAAACTGAGAAACGAGGCAAAATAATATCGCCTATTTGAAAATTTTCAATTTCTTGAACCATGGCCTTAGATTTATTTTCACCGTCTAAGCCAACACTTGCATTACCTATCATGTCAATACTCCTACCTTTTACTTTTTCTACTTCTTTAATATTGGTACTGGCATAACCACTATTCCCCAAATCAACCGTAAGGCGAGTTTTCAAAGAATCTGCCCCTAATTTAGCAGTTACATATAATTGATGCCCAAAAGGATTTTCGCTTAATTTAATAGTATCAATAGCTTCCTCAAAAGCCAGTTGGTCTAATTCAGAAACTACTTGAATTTCCTCTTTTTCAAAATCTATTTGCCAAACTAAATGTTGCATCGCTTCTTTACCTAAAATACCATAAATATCATCGGTACAAGAAATGGGCAATTTTTCAATACTTTCTGCCGAGACATTTTTAAATTCAATATTTCCCAGCATTAATTGGTCAATTTGATGAATGTCAGGAAATAACATCCCTCCACCTGCTCCAATAGCAAAACCGTTTCCAATATCGGGTAAATCTTGCTGATCTAACATATTCTTAAAAACATAAGTAGTTGCTCCAGAATCTAAAATAAAGGGATATTTTTCTTTACTCCCATTAATCCGTACTTCCACGATCATATGTCTGGACGGGCTGTAATAAAAAGGAATCGTCTCCTTTACATTTTCGTTCACCAATTCTACTCGGTCGAGTACTTTGAAGATGTTGAACATATAAATCACTAAACCTACGAAGGCGATAACGCCTGTGCTAATGATGCCTAGAAGGACTTTTTGCCATGTTTTCATGATAATTTATTTGTTGTTGCCAGTTGCGGGTTGCCAGTTACCTGTTACGGGTTAACAACTGGCAACAGGTAACTCGCAACTGGTTAAGCTTGAATACTTTCTTCAATAGTAATAGCAGGTTCATTCACTTTTTGAAAACCTCGATAAGCTAAGTAAGCAACTAAGGCAGCAGCAGCGAAGGAAGCGATGTATAATCCGTCATTGCCAATCATCGCTCTGGTGGATTCTGTACTTTCATCTCCCATTAGAACAGAGAGACCATTATTTAATACATGCAAAGCAATACAAACCCATAGCGAGCGTGTTTTTAAATATATCCATCCTAAAACGATGCCCATAAAAAAGGCATTAATGACTTGAATAGGAATAAAATGAATCAAGCCAAAAATAGCAGCAGAGAAAACAATCGCTTTTTGGGTACTATAATTTTTTAATAAACCTTCCAGAATAATCCCTCTAAAAACAATTTCTTCGCAGATAGGTCCAATTAAGACGACTCCTAAAAACATAAAAATTGGGTCTATATTAGCAAATACTTCTTTGTATAATGCCACAATAGCTTCATAGCCTGGCATGTAAGTCATGGACTCCCCTACAATATAACTAACACAAAAGACGAGTATAAAACCAATAGGAATTAACTTTAAAAAACTCATTTCCCATTTAAAAGCAGTCGCAATTAGTCCTCTTTGTTTGTATAAAAACCAAGCGCCAATAGAAAAACCAAAGGTCATTCCTAAACCATTGGTTAGATTATTAGTTGCTTCTTGATTGTCCATTCCGTAAATAGCATAGGCAGCTATCATAATAGGAATCATCACCAAAATCTGAATACCCAAAAATTTTAAAGCGACACCCAATCCTTGCCAAAAAGAAAGTCGATTGAGTGGTTTTTCAAAAATAGCTTGTTGTTCTATGTTTTCTGCGGTTAGGGTGCTGTTGATTTCCATGATTTGACTGGTTTTGATGTGATGAAATAAGCGGGTGATTGCTTACGGACTATTGTTTTCTTATTGGTTTTCGGGAAATAGGCTTTCAAAGCTAAATAACCATACCTTATGCCTAAGCTAATAAACAATAATTGTATGCTTTCCAATATATCGTTTAGCTCTTTCCATGGTGCATTATTTGGATGAATGATTAGGAAATGGAGACTAATGGCTAGTAGCATAAAATTATTGGCTATTAGGAATTCGTCTCTATTTTTTGTTGTCATTTTGGTTTTGTTGGGTTGGTAGCTAAACTAAATCCTACTTATTATATCAAATATCCATTAAGCATACTGCAAATAAAACAAGTATCCATTACCCAGCCAGCTATGAAATTAATCGGTAATACCGCAGTAATTTGTAGCCAGATTAAAGAAGCAGAAAAAGCTTTTGTATTGCTTGTATTTATAAATTGGTTTTCCATTGTTTAAATTTAGAAGCCTTAAGAAAATCGTTAAAACTTATTCAATCGGGTGATTTCTTATCTACAAATTTAAGGGAAGATGTCTTTTATAAAAATGACAATAAGATAGTTTTGTACTAAATCAAAATAATAGTTAAATATTCAACATAAGCATCTAAAATACTAATTATCAGTTTTTTATAAAAAGAAAAGACTACCCATGAGTAAGATAGTCCTCTCTTAATCAAATCCAACTATCTTATTTTTTATTTCGTTACGGCTGTAAGGGGTTGATTAATATACTTAAAAATGGCTTCCATTTTCGTTTCGCCTGCAAAATGCTTTACTAGTTTTTGCTGTTTATCATATATAAAGACGGAGGGAACTGCACTTGTCCCAAAAGTAGTTTGAAATTGCTGGAATTCATCTGTTAAAATAACCACATTAGGGTCATCTTTCAACTTATACTCTTCAGCAAATTGTATAGCTTCTGCTTCAGGGGCGCTTGTAACCATCAATAAATTGACTTGCTCAAAAGCAGCGCTATGTTCTTCGACTGCCTTTGCCTCATATTGGCAAAAGTGACAAGTGGGCATAAAGGAAATAATAACCGTAGGTTGTGTTAAATCGAGGTCGCTTTTAGTAAAATTTGCTCCTTCTAAAGTAGCAAATTGAAAATCAGGTAAATGATTTCGACGCTCTTCAATAACTGCTTTCTTTTGAATACCAGCTTGGATATTTGTTATTAAATAGCCAATAACACCCAATAGAAAGCAGCCTACGATTAGTTTTAGTATTGTTTTCATAATTATTTTGGTTTTAAGGTTTTAGTAAATAGTCTTTATTTAAATAGTTCGCCATACATTTTCTGCCAACGAAAGGACCAGTTTTGGTTTGCCTTCCACAAAAAATAAGTCGGAATCATCAGCATGACCAATAATATCGGCAGAAAATAAATAGTTGTTTTTACCCAGATTAATCCTCCTAAAGCTATCATTAATGGAATAGAGACCCAAGGAGATATATTTTGTTGTCGCTTGCCGAAAGATAGGGCACTTTCAAATTGAATAGGTTTGTAAATTGAACCAGCAAATCCAGTAAGTAAACAGAGTATTAAAATACTAAAATAAAAGCCGACAGCTTGCCAATTGAGCCAACCCATTATTCCTAGAGCAATAAAGGTTAATACCGCATCTATGGTCAAGGGTATGACTAAAGTCGAAAAATATATTTTCACTAAGTTCTTCCAATTTCCTGTAGTGATAACACTTAACCATATTGACCGCATATAACCGAATAAATTGCAATGGGTATAAGTAAAGACTATTAGAGGGCTTAAAAATATCCAAATCATTTCCTCTGGTTGGAAAAATATTTTGCCTGATTTTATGTAACTATAAGCTAGCCCACCTAAAAAAAACATCTTAAGCCCTAAAGCCATCAAAATCATTAACCTTATTTTCTTATTTTTAAAATAATAAGGAATGATGGTATTATTTAAGGTCATTGGTCGTTTTGAGTCAACATAGATTTTATACTGCCCGCCTTTTAACATACTTCGTTTTCCTTCTAAATGAATATTAAATAGCAGATGAGCTACAAAAAAAACAAGCAACCCTAGGCTGTACCCTATTCTTGCAGCAGCATAAGCATCAGGCATCCATAAATGCAAAGCAATAAATCCAATTATCAAAGCTAAAAAGATACCTAAGGAAGCCCTAAAACCCTCAAATTCTTCTTCTAAAAATTTCTTTAGTAAGCGTTCTATAAAATAACCATTACCAATAATTAACATAGATTCAGCAAAATGCTGTAGGAAATACCCTTTTCCAAAACTAGCCAAACCAAAAAATAGTAAAGCCATTACAAATAATAAAGAGAAAACATCATAGACTACTTCTAAAAAAATACCTTTCCACCTAGCTACTGGGTAAATCGAGGGAATAAATGGAGGTTTAAAATGATAGAAGGGGAAAAAATTGCGCAATAGCACCATCATAAATGCCATTACATTCATCCCAAAAATAAAATCAGATAAGTTTATTTCTCCTGGTTCTTCGTAGCCTTTGGTCATTAGAAAAGCAACACCTACACCATATAATACAGCAAAAAATAGCCATAATAAACGCCAGCCGTTAACTGCCCAAGCATATTTTCCGCCAAATAATTGGCGTAATCTAGATTTTATAGTGAAAGAAATTAATGCTCCCATGGTTTAAGTTTTTACAAATTAGAAATGGTGGATTTAATTAATCGACTAACCAAGCAACTTTTCCCATGTCGCCCGAATTAGACTGCAACATTTGGAAAAGAGAGTCTGATAAGACTTTTTCGCCTTTAGCGGTAAATTCTTCCATGCTGCCATTAAAGCGCAGTTCTCCTTCATGTAAAATTCCAATATGAGTAGCTAGTTTTTCTAGGTTGGCGAGATTATGAGAAGCAATAAAAATCAGGCGATCTTTGCCATAAGCTTTTAAAAATTCCACCATTTGTTGCGCAGAGAAAGGATCTAATCCCGAAAAGGGTTCGTCTAAGATTAAAATTTTAGGTTGATGTAAAACAGCAGCACAAAAAGCAACCTTCTGCTTCATTCCTGTGGAATAGCTACGAATCAGCTTATTGCCATCTTCTATATTTTCAAAGAAGTAGTTAAACATTCATAACTACCCTAAAAAATTGCAACAAAATACAGTCGTAGTTCTTTGAAAATTTGGAAAGAAAAAAGATACCATAAAGGTATAAAAAAGAGCTATGGTAGGTTCAAGTACCAGCAGAAAATAGGT
>Ga0208544_10000197_pt1 | contig 49514 bp, 40 predicted proteins | sample DEB08_DNA_9_FD_184526 | JGI IMG/M metagenome (GOLD analysis project Ga0208544, IMG submission 184526) | Aqueous microbial communities from the Delaware River and Bay under freshwater to marine salinity gradient to study organic matter... | ecosystem: Environmental > Aquatic > Marine > Coastal ... | reverse complement strand
GGCAAAGGATTGGGAGAAATCTATCCTGTCAGCCGAAAGCTGGCTGCTGATAGCCCACATCAGGATGGTAACAAGGCGAATTGCAAGGCTTTCAAATCATTGAAAGAGTTTCGAGTCGGACTCTTAGTAAATTACAGCTATAAGATTGGCTTATAAACTCTAGCGAGTTTTAATGTTTGACGAATCAATCAACGCGGAGGGATAGAGTATGTGGCAGTCGCTTGTGCAACAAGCGTATCGCTGTCACCAGAATTTATCCAAACTTCGCAAACAGCCAAACGCTTGCCCAATTTTATCAGTCTTGCTTCTGCCTTCAATTCACCTGGCTCAGGCTTGTTGAGAAAATTGATGCTAAGATTGGTCGTCACTGCAAGGGCGACTTTTCCAATATGGGCAAGAATTAAAAGGTAAGCTGAAATATCGGCAAGAGCGAACATGGTAGGTCCAGACACTGTTCCTCCTGGCCGAATATCACGCTGCCCCGTTTTCATGACAATTGAAATTTCACCCGGCCTAACTTCCTCAACTCGCCAATTGTAAACATCGCTTTCACTGAAAACGCCATGAACATAGTCTGATACTTCTTGAGCAGTTAGAACAGGTGTGTAAGACAATATGGGCTCCGTAATTTTAGGTGAAGATTGCGTCAGCTGCGCAGGCTTCTGGCAAATTGTGCAGCAAGTTCAAGCGTGCTTAAATCTATGCCGGTTTCATATCCAAGGCGCTCAGCCAGAGAAACCACTTTGGCAGTATCAACATTTCCTGCAGCACCAGGCGCATATGGGCAGCCGCCCAACCCGGCAACGCTGGAATCAAATACGCGCAGTCCTTTTTCCAGACTAGCTTCAATATTTTCAAGAGCCCTGCCCTTGGTATCATGATAATGACCAGCCAGTTTTTCAGCGGGTAATTCCTGCAGCACTGCATCCAACATCTTTGATATGGTCTCTGGCGTTCCATGGCCGATCGTCTCACCAAGGGAAACCTCATAACAACCCGCGTCGCGCAAAAAACCCACTGATCGCGCCACCGTTTCTGGTGAGGTAGGTCCATCAAAAGGACAATCAGTCACGCAAGAAACATAGCCTCGAACTGGCATTCCATCGGCTTTTGCAGCTTCCACAATCGGCGCAAACCGCTCAAGCGATTCGGCAATGGTGCAATTAACATTGGCTTTGCTAAATCCTTCAGAGGCCGAGGCAAATATGGCTACCTCATCGGCTTGTGCTGCTTTGGCTGCCTCATAACCTTTCAGGTTTGGGGTAAGGACTGCATAAGAAATGCCAGCTTTGCGGTTAATGCCTGCCATAACCTCCGCATTATCTGCCAATTGGGGTACCCATTTGGGAGAGACAAATGCGGTTACTTCGATTCTGTCAAAACCACATCCTGACAACATATCAACCAGTTTTATCTTATCACTAGCCGAGATCAGTTTTCTCTCGTTCTGCAAACCATCACGCGGACCGACTTCAAAAACCCTGACATGGCCTTTTTCAAGATCAGGCATTCGGCACCTCATAAAATGGTTTTTGATAAATGGCTGGATTTTCTGGCAATGATTTTTGAAAGGCAGGTCGCTCGCTCAGCCGTTGGTAATATACCGCCAAATTAGGGAAAGCGTTCAATGGAGTGAAATATCTGGCAATGTGAATCGAATAACCCACATTCGTATCAATGGCCGAAAAACCGGATTTCAACAGATAGTCACGGTCAGCCAAAACCTGATCCAAAACCTCCAGCGTTTTTTCAAGCCTACGACGCTCCAGTTTCATTAACAAAGGCGAGCGGTCTTTGTCTTCAAAAATCACAATATGCTGCTGGGTTAAGATTGCCCCATGTACAGCCATTGTTTCCGCATAATGTAGCCATTGAAGCCATTCAGCGCGTTCAGGATGTCCTGCATTCCTGCCTAATCTGCTATCAGGATAGGTCTCACAAAGATATTGCGTGATGGCGCCTGTTTCAAAGAGAATCTGCCCATCATCGACCAGACAAGGCACACGTCCAAGGGGATGAACGGCCAAATAAGAGGGATCGCGCAGTTCTTTTCCAAAATTATGGACTTTTAATTCAAAATCCAATCCCATTTCATGGAGCAGCCATAGGGAACGCATCGAACGCGATTCATGGCAGTGATGCAGCGTGATCATGCGGCGACTTCCTCCTCGGCCATGGCAATCAAAATTGCGCCATCCAAGACCTGATCGCCCACTTTCACATTCACTTCAGCCAAGACGCCGTCGCGTGGAGCTGTTAAAGTATGTTCCATCTTCATGGCTTCAAGAACCAGCAAAGGCTGGCCTTTTTCCACTGTATCACCGGAACTGACATTCAACACTTTAACAAGACCGGGCATTGGCGAAATAATCTTGCCGGATCCACTTCCCATGCTTTCTGCGCGCTCCAATGGATCGGGAAATTCGAATGTGAACGTCGCCCCATCTCGGAAAATCGCGACATACCCCTTCCAAGGGGCAAATGGAATCGCATTTTGCTTTCCATAAGAAATGAAATGTAAAACATGTTCATTTTCCAAAATGCTGCAGCGCAGCATTTCGATATCATGACCATCAAAACCGCAAATAAAATCATGCCCATCGCTGGTAGAAAGAGAGACTGAATTTATTTCTTCTCCCATCAACACCTGCACGATTTTAGTTTGAACACCCCAGAGGGAAAAATATCGAATGGCGCTGAACGGATCATCTGTTGTGGAGTGCTTCGCTGAAAGATTATGAATTAGCGCTACAATTACAATATCTAGTTTGGTATGCACTGCTTGAGCAGCCAATACCTCAATATTCCGCTCGATGAGACCTGTATCCATTTTCCCGTCAATAAAATCCTGATCACGGGTTAGTTTTGAAAGAAACTCACGATTGGTGACGGTGCCAGCGATCTTTGAATGCTGCAGCGCGGCATAAAGCGAATTCAGTGCCTGTTCCCTGTCGTTGCCGTAACTAATTACTTTGGCAATCATGGGATCATAATAGGGCGAAATCGCATCTTTTTCTGCTACGCCTGTATCAATGCGAACGTCGTGAGGAAATTCCAGTTTTTCTAAGGTGCCTATGGCTGGCAAGAAGCCCTTTGGAACATCTTCTGCGTATAAACGCGCCTCAATTGCGTGACCCTTGATCTCTATATTTTCTTGGCGCAAAGGAATTGCTTCACCAAAAGCGATCCGTAATTGCCATTCAACCAAATCAATGTCTGTAATGGCTTCCGTTACAGGATGCTCCACCTGCAAACGTGTGTTCATTTCCATGAACCAGAATCCGTCCGCGCGCAGGCCGTCGGCACCATCAACTATGAATTCTATGGTTCCCGCCCCTGAATATTCGATGGCTTTGGCAGCTTTTACAGCTGCTGAGGTCATGGCCACGCGCATTTCGTCAGTCATTCCCGGCGCTGGCGCTTCTTCAATTACTTTTTGGTGGCGCCGTTGCAACGAGCAGTCACGCTCGAAAAGATGCACGACATTGCCATGATTATCGCCAAACACCTGCACTTCTATATGGCGCGGGTTCAAGATGTATTTCTCCAACAAAACGCGATCATCACCAAAGGAAGATCGCGCTTCTGAGCGGCAGGAAGCCAATGCGGCAGAGAATTGTTTTGGGTCATCGACACGGCGCATGCCTTTGCCGCCGCCGCCAGCGCGGGCTTTGATGAGCACCGGATATCCTATCTCATTGGCTTTAGCGGATAGAAAACCCGGCTCCTGCATATCGCCATGATAGCCCGGCACGACTGGAACACCGGCTTTTTGCATCAGCGCCTTAGCTGCGTCTTTTAAACCCATTGCTCTGATCGCATCAGCAGACGGCCCGATGAATACAAGACCTGCTGCTTCAACAGCCTGAACAAAATCAGGATTTTCAGATAGAAAGCCATATCCGGGGTGGATTGCTTCTGCACCACTACCCAAGGCTGCCTGAATGATATTTTCAGCGCGCAAATAACTTTCAGACACAGGGGCAGCGCCGATATGAACCGCCTGATCAGCCATTTTAACATGCATTGCATCGCGGTCAGCATCAGAATAGACTGCAACGGTCTCAATATTCATCTTTCGAGCTGTCTTGATGACCCTGCAGGCGATCTCGCCTCGATTGGCAATCAGTATTTTCTTAAACATGTGCCTATCTTTCAAGTTTTACGGTTTTAGTGCCATGATTGCGGATCAGCTTCGAAGCCTCGCCGACCATTTCATCGATAATGTGTTGCGCTGACGGAATATCTTGGATGAGGCTTGTGACCTCACCAACGAACGTGTTGGCAATATCCGTGTTTCCCTCTGCCCAAGCCACGCGCCATTTGTCGGCTTCCGCTTTGCCAGCGGCGATTAATGCCTCTTGGTCTTCGTGCCATTGGTCCGTGAACCCGTTTTTTAGAACGCGGGCCGTATAGCGCTTTGGCCAGTCAATTTCACGGGCGATATCCATAACTGAAGAGCGGATTGTAGCGTCCCCATCGCTTTGAATGGCAGCCTTTAACATGTTTGGGTGAGCCAAGGACTCTTTGCTGGCCCAGAAGCGGGAGCCAACCAAAACACCATCGGCACCCAGCATCAGGCTTGCAGCCAAACCGCGTCCATCGCCAATACCACCTGCAGCGCAGAGCAAAACATCGGGTGCATGTTTTGCCAGCCAGTCTGCGACCTCCGGCACTAGTGTAAAAGTTCCCCTGCCGCCATCAGTCCCTATGCCATGGCCTCCTGCCTCGCTGCCCTGAGCAACGATAATGTCCGCGCCGCAATCCACAGCGTGTTTCATATCCTGCATAGTCTGGATTTGACAGATGAGTTGGCTTCCTGCCTGTTTTATTTTGTCGGAGAAAGGTTTTGGATCGTCGAAAGATAGAAAGATCGCTTTAGGCGTATGTTCCAGCACCTGATCAAGCAGTTCGGGCTTTTTCTTCAAGGCCCAAGTAATAAAGCCACAGCCAATTTTCTGATTGCCCGCTTCTTTGATCTCGCGCTCGATCCATTGACTGTCGCCATAGGCGCCACCGATCAGACCAAGCCCACCGGCATCTGAAACCGCTGCAGCCAGCTTGCCGCCGGAGGCAAAGGCCATAGGTGCAGAAATAATCGGATGGGTTATGTCGAGTTTTTGGGTGAGGCGGGTGGTTAGCATCATCACATCCTGAATATACCGAATTTGGTTTCTTCAATTGGTGCATTAAGTGCCGCAGACAGCGAGAGAGCTAAAACATTGCGTGTTTTACGCGGATCGATGATGCCATCGTCCCATAGACGAGCCGAGGCATAAAGCGGATGGGCTTGTTCCTCAAACATATCAAGCGTTGGTTGCTTGAACGCAGCTTCTTCTTCTGCAGACCAATTCCCACCTTTACGCTCGATACCATCGCGTTTGACAGTGGCAAGTACGCCAGCGGCTTGTTCGCCGCCCATGACGGAGATGCGGGAGTTCGGCCAAGTCCACAAGAAACGCGGGGAGTATGCCCGGCCCGCCATGCCGTAATTGCCCGCACCAAAGGAACCGCCAACCAGCATGGTGATTTTGGGAACTTTTGTGGTGGCCACGGCCGTTACCAGTTTTGCGCCATCCTTGGCTATGCCGCCCTGCTCATATTTTTGACCAACCATAAAGCCGGTAATGTTTTGCAGAAAGACCAGCGGAATTTTGCGTTGGGAACAAAGCTCAACAAAGTGCGCGCCTTTCACAGCGCTTTCAGAAAACAGCACCCCATTATTGGCGATAATTCCAACAGGCATTCCCATCACATGAGCAAAGCCGCAGACCAAAGTTGGGCCGTAACGGACTTTGAATTCATCAAACCTAGAACCGTCTACAATGCGCGCGATCACTTCTCTGATGTCATAGGGCGTTTTTAAATCGCCGGGAACAACGCCCAAAATTTCGGCGGGATCATAGGCCGGCTCTTCAATCGCCTGCATTTCAATATTCGGGTTCTTCACACGATTGAGATTGGCCACGGCGCGGCGAGCAATTGCCAAAGCATGGTTGTCATCTTCGGCCAGATAATCAGCCACACCGGACAGACGCGTATGCACATCGCCGCCGCCCAATTCCTCTGCGCTGACGATCTCGCCCGTTGCGGCCTTCACCAAGGGGGGGCCAGCAAGGAAAATCGTGCCCTGTTCTTTTACAATAATGGAGACATCCGACATGGCCGGAACATAGGCGCCACCTGCAGTGCAAGACCCCATCACCGCAGCAATTTGCGGAATGCCCTTCGCGGACATGTTGGCTTGATTGAAAAAGATGCGCCCGAAATGCTCTCGGTCTGCAAAGCCCTCCGCCTGATTGGGAAGGTTCGCGCCACCGCTGTCAACCAGATAAACGCAAGGCAAATTATTCTGCTCGGCAATTTCTTGAGCGCGCAAATGCTTCTTCACACTCATGGGATAATAGGTGCCGCCTTTGACCGTTGCATCATTACAAACAATCATCACTTCGCGGCCTTCAACGCGGCCAATGCCAGCGATAAGACTGGCGCATGGGCTATCGCCATTATGCATGCCATGGGCAGCAGTTGCCCCAATCTCCAAAAAGGGCGAGCCGATATCCAACAGATTTTGTACGCGATCACGGGGCAGCAGTTTACCGCGTGACAGATGCCGTTCGCGAGATGCCTCACCGCCTCCCATCTGCGCTAATAGGGCAGCATCCTCGGCAATCTTGAGAGCTTCGAGATTTGCTGCCTCATTGCGTTTGAAACTATCCGATGCGGTTGAAATTTGTGAGTTTAATTTAGCCATCTAAGGAATTCTCTTTCACTTCTGGCAATTGGGATTTTGCGATTTCTTCTAAAGCCCATCGTTTCAATTCTTTGCGGATGATCTTTCCTGTCACCGTCATGGGTAGCGCGTCGATAAATTCAATTTCACGCGGATATTCATATTTGGCAAGGTGTGTTTTCACATGATTCTGTAGTTCAGCAAGCAATGTTGTCGAGGGCGTTTGCCCGTCGCGAAGGACCACATAAGCTTTAACAATTTCAGTTCGCTGCTCATCTGGCTTACCGATGACACCAGCGGAAGCAATGGCAGGATGAGTAAGCAGACAATCTTCAATCTCGCCGGGACCGATGCGATATCCCGCAGACGTAATAACATCATCATCACGCCCTATGAAATGGATGTCGCTTCCTTCCATGATCCCGCGATCACCTGTCAGCAGCCATTCATTGCCGTCTTTATCCATTCTGAATTTGGCCTTGGTGGCCGCAGGATTGTTCCAATATTCCAGCATCATCACTGGTGTGCCTCGCTTAATGGCGATGTCGCCTTCATGGCTTGTTTGCTGCCCAGTTTCATCGATCACCGAAACTTCATGGCCAGGCACGGGCTTACCCATGAAACCAGATTTGGGCGGAAACAATTTTCCACAGGAAGAAACGACCATATTGCATTCGGTTTGGCCATAAAACTCGTTGATGGTAACGCCGAACGCATCTTTGCCCCATTTGAGCATTTCTGACCCAAGCGGCTCTCCGCCGCTGGCGACAGTGCGCAAGCCATTGATCTCAGCGCTCTCCGCCTTCAGCATTTTTAATGCAGTTGGTGGGAAGAAGATATTGGTGATACCAGCAGTTTCGATGATGTCTTTACATTGCTTTGAATTAAACTTTATCATGCGCGAGGCAACAACAGGAACTCCATGATGCAACCCCGGCATCAAAACATCAAACAGACCACCAATCCAAGCCCAGTCGGCTGGTGTCCATATCACATCATTTTGTTGAGGAAATAGATCGTGACTCATTTCTACACCGGGCAAATGACCCAATAAAATCCGATGTCCATGGAGTGCTCCTTTGGGTGGTCCTGTCGTGCCTGAAGTATAAATCAAAACAGCTGGATCATCTGGCGACGTGTCTGCAATCTCAAAATTTTCAACTTCGGGATGGGAAAGGTCATCGACCGCCATCAATTCTTTCAGATCGGGAAGATCTTGATAAATTTTGAAAAGAGCGTCCACTCCTTCGCTGTCTGTTATGACAGCCTTTGCTCCAGAATCTAACAAACGCGATTTTAGCGCCTCCTCACCAAATAGTTTGAACAGGGGAATAGAAATCGCTCCCAATTTCCAAACTGCGATATGGGCAACAGCTGTCCAAAGGGATTGGGTTCTGTAGATTCCCACCCGAGCTCCGCGCTCAACGCCAAACGTACGAAGGTAGCTCGCCAGTTGATCCGACAACGCCTTTAATTCGCCAAAACTTGCATCCCGACGGTGATCTGAGGTCAGATCAATAATTGCAGTTCGATTTGGGTCGGCTCTTGCCCACTTATCGCAAACATCAAAAGCCAGATTGTAGCGCGCAGGAAAATGCCACTCAAAATCGCTTACAAGCTGATCGTAAGATGCGGCGGGCGTGAGCATGTTACCCAGTAACTTTCATTAATTCTCTGCCACACAACATCCGGCGGATTTCAGATGTGCCTGCGCCAATCTCCATCAGTTTTGCATCGCGCATAATGCGTGAAACCGGACTATCATCCAAATAACCAGCGCCGCCCATGGCCTGCACTGCCTGAACCGCCTGATTCATGGCTTGTTCGGAAGCATATAGTACGCAAGCGGCGGCATCCTGTCGGGTGACCTCGCCGCGATCACAAGACCCGGCTACAGCATAGACATAGGCACGGGCAGAATTCATCGCCGCGTACATATCGGCGATTTTACCTTGCATCAGTTGGAAATTACCAATCGGCTCTCCGAATTGTTTGCGCTCATGCATATAGGGCATTACATGATCCAGACATGCATGCATGATGCCAATGCCAATTCCGGAGAGAACCACTCGTTCATAGTCGAGACCTGACATGAGAACATTGACGCCTTTACCCTCTTCGCCAAGGATGTTCTCGAACGGGACTTCGCAATCCTCGAAAATCAGTTCGCCGGTGTTTGAGCCACGCATGCCCAACTTATGAAAGGGCTCAGAAGTTGAAAAACCCGTCATCTCTTTTTCAATCAGGAAAGCGGTCATGCCGCGCGGGCCAGCTTCCGGATCCGTTTTGGCATAAACCACAAGCGTATCCGCATCAGGTCCGTTGGTAATCCAGTATTTTGTTCCATTTAAACGAAAGTGATCATTGCGCTTTTCGGCGCGCAATTTCATGGAAACCACATCTGATCCTGCACCAGCTTCGGACATGGCCAATGCACCTACATGGTCACCAGAAATTAAGCGCGGCAGATATTTTTGTTTTTGTTCTTTGGTTCCGTTCAACCGAATTTGGTTTACGCAAAGGTTTGAATGTGCGCCATAAGACAAAGATACAGAGGCAGAAGCTCTTGCTACCTCTTCAACTGCTACTGAATGGGCCAGATATCCAAGACCAGCCCCGCCATATTCTTCTTCTACTGTAACCCCAAGAAGGCCGAGATCTCCCATTTCCTTCCAAAGTTCTGGAGGGAAATTGTTAGATTTATCGATTTCCGCCGCGATAGGCGCAACGCGATCTTGGGCCCATTTGTGAACCATATCGCGCAATGCCTCGATTTCATCGCCCAGAGCAAAATTCATACTTGCATTAAACATTGATCACCTTCTCCCATATCACTTCCGATAGCCCAAGACCAATCAGGCCATAACACTTTTCATCACGCAATAGCCCTTGCTTTGGCAACTGCGTTCCTTTGTTCGTATTGGCATTCCAAACTACCGAATGCCATTTTGACATAAATCTCTTCGACTTCGCTGGATGTCAGACGCCCGTTATTCCTAAACCAGGTATTGATCCCTGTTAGCATGGCTATGATCGCCATGGTCGCAACCGGCTCATCATCAACCAAGAAGTCACCATTTGCTTTGCCTAAAGAAATTATTTTCCTCAGGAAACCTTCATAGTATTTGCGCAACTTCTCGATCCTCACAAATCCCTCTGGCTCAAGATTTCGCAATTCCATATAGGAAATAAAGACCGCATCCTGGCGGTCCAGATGATATGAAATATGGAAGCGGACAAAGCCATCGAGGGCTTCGATCGGGGTATGAAACTTTTGGCTTTCAGCCTCCCATGCGGCCAACAGTCCGAGCATGTGAGTTTCCAGCAAATCCACCAAAATTGCCTGCTTGGTCGGGAAATGATTGTAAAGAGCGCTGGCCTGAATGCCGGTCTTTGCGCCAATCGCCCGCATGGATACTGCCGCATAACCTTTGGTTAGCAATAATTCAAGCGCTGCAGCTCTTACTCTAGCCGCCGTCACCTCGCCACTTGATCCAAATGTTCGCGCCATCATTTCTCCTCTCATTTTTATAAATGAACATTCGTTCTTTTACAATAGAGATAATTTATTGCTGGTATGAAAGACATAGGCAAAGCATTGAGTTATATCGATGAAAATAGACTTAATAACATAGCGGCGGGAACGGTTGACCAACGTAAAGGCAGTCTAACAATAGCTCACTTAGTAGGACGAAATATATGGCAATCTCGTCACATCGTTGGAAAATCAGATTGATTTTGGAGCATCCAACGCTTCGCGCCACAATACCGCTTGAATTAATGTCGTTCTCAGGCTCATGAACTTGAAACCCCTCCACTCATTTTAGAAACTATAAACACAACCGCTTTCTCACCTATTTTACGGTTTGGGTAGAAGGCGGCCAGCCAGTTTTTTATTTTGACATGTATGGGCGCGATGCGATCTTGCGGCCTTTAATCTAGATATTTTGCCAGTATAAGCTGTCCGTTTGCGGCCTGGTTAACCTTTCGTAAACCATATTTGTTAATAATTTCTTCATAAAAGTTACACCGCAAACATGTATGCAAGATTTACGTGTTGCATTGGAGTTTTCATGAGAAATTTTACTACTTCCCACTCGCATTCTAAATATAAAAATCTGTTTAGAAAAACACTCTTGGCAACAACCCTACTGACTGCTTCTCTAACCCTAGCGCCATCATTGTCTTTTGCCCAAAGTCTTGCGCCCTATGCCAATATGCAGGCGATCAAATGGCGTGGCACGGTTGTCGATACTTCAACCCTGATGGAATATTATAAGCGCGGACAATACAGGGGTATTTGGACCAACAATTCAGGCCTTACAAAAAACGGCAAACAACTCATTTCTGTTCTGGAAGATGTCTGGCTCGATGGATTGCAACCGCTTGATTATATATCGAGCCTTCCAAGCAATCTTGGGAGCTTGCGCGGAGAAGCACTAGCTGGTTTGGAACTTTATCTCTCTCAAAGCGCCTATAAACTGGCAAGAGATCTTTATGGCGGACGCGCATCGGCATCTGTTGAAGATCCTGATATTGTTATTCCAAGGAAACAATTGGATCTTGTGGCTTTACTTGGGTCTATGGACAAAAATGGTCCATTGACCGTCATTGAGCGTTTGCGACCTCCCCATGAGCAGTATAATGCGCTTCGCAAGGTTTTGGTGAAAACCGGAAATCCTGAGAAACAAAGGAAAATAATCGTCAATATGGAGCGCTGGCGCTGGCTTCCGCGCGATCTTGGAAAGCTGCATGTGTTTGTTAATACAGCCGCCTTTTTGATGTATACCAATCAAAACGGACAAGAGGTTGATCGGCGCCGGGTCATCGTTGGCAAAGAATATCATAAGACGCCTATTTTCTCGGACAATATAACTTATTCAGAATTCAACCCAACCTGGACGGTGACCCCATCAATTGCTGGCAATGAAATGTTGCCCAAGCTGCGCAATGATCCGTCCTATTTGGACAAAAAGGGCTATGATTTATACGCCAGTTGGAAAGCTGACGCACCGAAGATGAACGCTACGCAGATCGATTGGTCAAGCGTCAGTAAAAACCGTTTTCCATATCGGATTGTTCAGCCAGCCGGGCCTAATAACGCCCTTGGGCAAGTGAAGTTTTTATTTCCCAACAAGTTTAATGTCTACCTCCATGACACAGCCAACAGAGCGCTTTTCGACCAGTCTGACCGCGCACTTTCTCATGGCTGTATCCGAGTTCATAAACCTTTGGAATTCGCGGACCTTCTCTACAAATTAGATGGTAATCCGGCACGCTCAAAACTCAACGACATTGTTCAGTCCAAACGAACAAAGGGTGTGAAATTCCAACGACCTATTCCTGTTCACCTGACTTATTTTACATCTTGGGTGAAAGATGGGAAATTGCAAACATTCTCCGATATCTACAAGCGCGACCGATCCATCGGAAATATTTTGTTCGGACGGATTTAATTCTTAGTTATCTGTGCGTTTCACGGCTTGGTTTTTGACGTGAACCTGTTATTGCGTTTTAGTAAGCAAGGATAACAGATTTCACATTATTGAAAGCGTGCGCGTGACCAAAACACTGACCATAATAAAACCCGATGACTGGCATTTGCATCTGCGTGATGGCGCAATGCTGGAAGGTGTCATCGGCCATTCGTCTCGCCATTTTGCACGGGCGATCATCATGCCAAATCTGGTTCCGCCTGTTGTGACCACAAGTGACGCAGCGGCCTATCGTGATCGCATTCTTGCTGCCAAACCGAAGGCTGATTTTTTCAAGCCCTTGATGACGCTCTATCTCACCGAACAAAGCGATCCCAATGACATCGCTTCTGGTTTTGAAAATGGATTGGTTTCAGCAGTGAAGCTCTATCCTGCAGGGGCGACCACCAACTCAGCCAGCGGCGTTAAAGATTTTGACAAGGTGATGCCCGTGCTTCAGAAAATGGCAGAGATAGGCATGCCGCTTTGCGTGCATGGTGAAGTGACTGATGCGAGCATTGATATTTTTGACCGGGAGGCTGTTTTTATTGAGCGCGTTCTAGACCCATTGCGCAAGCGTGTTCCTGATCTTCGCATTATCATGGAACATGTCACCACGAAAAACGGCGTTGATTATGTGACGTCTTCAGACAAAAACCTCGCAGCCACGATAACCACCCATCATCTGATCATCAATCGAAATGCAATCCTTGCTGGCGGTATTCGTCCCCATTATTATTGCCTCCCAGTTGCCAAACGCGAAGAGCATCGCCTTGCATTAAGAGCTGCGGCCACCAGCGGCGATAAACGCTTTTTCATTGGCACAGATTCAGCACCACACATTGATGACTCGAAAGAGCATTCCTGCGGATGTGCAGGCATCTATACTTCGATCAACACGATGAGCTGCCTAGCCCATGTGTTCGAGCAGGAAAATGCGCTGGACAAATTGGAGGCGTTTACGTCGCTCAATGGCCCTGCCTATTACAATATGCCTCACAATGACGACACCATAACGCTGATTCGACATGACGAGCCGATTACGTTTCCTGATAAGATTGATACAGGCGCTGGTCCAGTGACTGTGTTCGATCCGATGTTCCCGCTTCACTGGGAAGTTCAATAATTCTATTAGAAAGAAAACCATGAGCAGAACAGTTTATGTAAACGGCGATTATGTGCCAGAAGAAGAAGCAAAAATATCCGTCTTTGATCGCGGATTTCTTTTTGCTGACGGCGTCTATGAAGTTTGCTCTGTACTTGATGGCAAACTGATTGATAACGCCGCGCATCTTGCTCGGCTGCAACGCTCACTGAATGAAATATCCATGGCATTGCCCTGTTCGCTTGAAGAAATTGAAGCGGCTGAACTGGAACTGGTTCGTCTTAATGACCTTAGCGAAGGTATGGTCTATTTTCAGGTAACCAGAACGTCGAAAGATCGGGACTTCTATTTCCCCAAAGATGCGAAATCGTCTCTGGTTATGTTCACTCAGGTGATGAACCTGTCCAAAAATCCTGCTGCTGAAAAAGGCCTTTCGGTGATCACCATGCCTGATCTTCGTTGGGAACGACGTGATATCAAGACCTTGCAATTGCTCTACCCTTCTCTTGCAAAGACCGAGGCTAAGAACAAGGGCGCTGATGATGCCTGGCTGGTAGAAGACGGGTTCGTGACCGAAGGCAGCTCAAACAATGCCTGGATCATTTTACAGGACGGAACGATTGTTACGCGCCAACTTTCCCATGAAATTCTCCATGGCATTACGCGGCACTCCATCATCAAACTTGCAGAACTGCATCAATTAAAGATCGAAGAACGCCCGTTTACGGTTGAAGAGGTAAAGCATGCGCGTGAGGCTTTCGTTTCAAGTGCGACGACCTTTGTCATGCCTGTTGTCAAAATTGATGGCGTTGAGATTGCAGACGGCAAGCCGGGCGAACTGACCAAGAAACTGCGTTCGATCTATTTGGCTGAAGCAAAAAATCTTTAATTTGTTGATTACTGATGCTGCTTTAACAGGCACGTGGATTCTATAAATTTCATGGCGGTTTTGGACTAATCCACACAGCGACAAAGCAATAGATTGCAGCTATCTTAAACAGCGGTGGCAATTATGTTTCTTTCGGTCTTTGATATTTATAAAATCGGTATTGGCCCCTCCAGTTCTCATACGATGGGACCGATGAGCGCTGCGGCGAGGTTTCTCGATAAAATCAAGAATGGCGATTGGCCACGCCCCCAAGGTGTCGAAGTAGCCAAACTCCACGTCTCGCTTCACGGGTCACTTGCCTATACGGGCATTGGCCATGCCAGCGATCGCGCTATCATTTTGGGACTTGCAGGCTATTTGCCTGATGGCATCGATCCTGACCAAATGGATGGCATTGTAGACGCTGTAAAAACCAACAAGCGCGTAACGCCGGAAGGCCATCCGAACTATCAATTTGATCCAGCGATCAATCTTGTGATGGATAAAAAAATGGCCCTGACCGGCCATGCCAATGGCATGATGTTTCAAGCCTTCGATAATCTCGACCGTTTGATGCTGAAACGGATTTACTATTCTATCGGGGGCGGATTTGTTGTCGATGAGAACGAACTGAACGCCATGCAAAGCGCCAAGAAAGCGCCAGTGGAATCGGGCGTGCCATATCCGTTTCGCAATGCAAAAGAGATGCTTGAAATGGCCAAGAACTCTGGCCTTTCTATTGCAGCGATGAAACGCGCCAATGAAGAAATGTCGATCCCACGTGACTTGTTAGACCAGAAACTGGACCAGATATGGGGCGCCATGGATCGTTGCATAGACCGAGGCATTTCTAACTCTGGTATTATGCCCGGCGGGCTGAAGGTGAAACGTCGCGCTAAAGATATATTTGACAAACTGCAAGAGGAGTGGAAATCAAACCGCCGTAATCCGCTACTCGCCAATGACTGGTTGGCTGTCTTCGCCATGGCCGTCAATGAAGAAAATGCCGTTGGGGGGAAAGTTGTGACATCCCCCACAAATGGCGCTGCAGGTGTGGTGCCTGCTGTCATGCGATACTATATGCGCTTCCACGAAGATGCAGATCTTAAAGGCATTCGCGACTTTTTGCTGACTTCGGCGGCGATTGGCGGGATTATCAAACACAATGCCTCCATCTCTGGTGCTGAAGTTGGCTGTCAAGGCGAAGTGGGCTCTGCCTCTGCTATGGCCGCGGCAGGTCTTGCGCAAGTGATGGGCGGCACACCGATGCAGGTAGAGAACGCAGCAGAGATTGCGCTGGAGCATCATCTGGGCATGACTTGTGATCCTGTGGGCGGGCTGGTTCAAGTACCCTGCATAGAGCGCAATGCATTGGGCGCTGTCAAAGCTGTTACGGCAGCCTCGCTGGCACTTAAAGGTGATGGCACACATTTCGTACCTCTGGATGCCTGTATCGAAACCATGCGCCAGACTGGTTTGGATATGAACGAGCGGTATAAAGAAACGTCTGAAGGTGGCTTGGCGGTTAATGTGGTTGCCTGCTAGGCAAACGCCGCGCCTCCGTTAGACGGCAGACCATCTGCTTAGCGAATATCGAGAGCCTAGCTATTTTAAATGATAGCATGCCTTGAAGCATCGCGGTAATTTGCTATGCATGGGTATACCCTCTCACAAAAAAGAGAAAGCCAGATCATGTTGCACAATGACACCTTAGATAAATGGGATCGTGAAAACTTCTTCCATCCTTCGACCCATCTTGCTCAACATGCGCGCGGCGAAAGTCCTAATCGCATCATCACTGGTGCAGATGGCGTTTATATTGAAGACCGTGACGGCAAGCGTTATCTCGACGCCTTTGGCGGATTATATTGTGTCAATGTTGGTTATGGCCGCAAAGAAATCACCGATGCTATCGCCAAGCAAGCCAGGGAACTTGCGTACTACCATGCTTATGTAGGGCACGGCACAGAAGCTTCGATCACCCTTTCTCAAATGGTGATGGAACGCGCTCCGAAAAACATGTCGAAGGTCTATTTTGGCCTCGGTGGTTCTGATGCGAATGAAACCATCATCAAACTGGTCTGGTATTACAATAATATACTTGGTCGCCCTGAAAAGAAGAAGATCATCTCACGCTGGCGTGGTTATCACGGTTCTGGATTAATGAGCGGATCGCTAACCGGACTTGAACTGTTTCACAAAAAATTTGATTTGCCGCTACCCGGTGTGCATCACACAGTTGCTCCAGATTTCTTCCGCCGTGCGGATTTGTCTTTGGATGAAGCAGGCTTTTTGCAGCATTGCGTGGACGATTTGGAAGCGTTGATACAGCTTGAAGGTCCTGACACGATAGCTGCGTTTATCGGCGAGCCTGTGCTTGGCACGGGCGGGATCACACCACCTCCAGCACGCTATTGGGAAGCGATACAAAAAGTTCTCAAAAAACACGACATCCTTTTGATTGTCGATGAAGTCATTACCGGCTTTGGCCGCCTTGGAACCATGTTTGGTTCAGACCATTACGGTATCGAACCGGATTTCATGACCATCGCAAAAGGACTAACCTCAGCCTACGCGCCACTATCCGGCTCGATCGTTTCTGAAAAAGTGTGGAGCGTTTTGGAAAAAGGCACGGATGAAAACGGTCCGCTTGGTCATGGCTGGACCTACTCGGCCCACCCTATCGGCGCAGCGGCAGGCGTTGCCAATTTAAAATTGATCGACAGTCTGGGACTGGTTGAAAACGCAACTGTAAGCGGTGACTATCTCAACACTCAAATGAGAGCGGCCCTTGGCGACCACGCCCATGTGGGGGACATTCGAGGTCAAGGCATGCTTTGCGCCGTTGAACTGGTTGAAGACCGCGATGATCGCATATTCCTGGACCCGTCTAAAAAGACGAGCGCAATGATTGTTTCTGCTATGGCAAAACGCAATGTGATCGCCCGCGCCATGCCACAAGGCGATATCCTCGGCTTCGCCCCACCCCTTTGCCTAACGAAAGAAGAGGCAGATATCGTGGTCTCAGTTACCGCAGATTCAGTAAAAGAAGTGTTGGGGTAGAGATGAGATTTTAACTGAAACAACATTGTAAGATTTGGAAATCGAAAGGCAGGATTGCGGACAAAACGGCTTTTGTTCTCAAATGGTATTGAAGGCTGAAGATGACCGTTTGCTTACCCTTTCAGATTGAAAAAAGGCGACAGGTTCATGAGATGCACAAAAATTACTTGAATGCACTAATGGGCTTCAATAAGCTGCCGGAGCGCTTTCAAACTTGAGATTCCCGTTTAACTGTTAGGATTAACACTTAAACTTTTCCATGTTTCGTGCGTTCTTTCACGTTAAGGAATTCCTATGAAAAAATCTAAATTTGTTCTTATTGATCGCCACCCTGGGCGTGCGGCCCAAAGCATTGGCATGGCAAAAGAACTTGGAACCAGCCCGGATTTGATACATGAACCCTCTGTTGGAGTGGTGGGCACTAAAGGCGATAGCCAGTGCTATTTGGGCGTTACGGCGAAAGTCGATGCAATTCATGCACGACTTCGGGATCGGATTGGAACTGAGCCTGGGCAACTGAAATTACGTCTTGTTGAACCTCAATATACAATCGCCACTTCAGACGGCATTCGAAACGGAACGCGCGAAATGCGCTATTCCCTTATTGGCCGCGAAGTTACCAATGATGCGCTTTGCGAACATCTTGAAGCAAGCGGTCTGGCCGGCACAATTGCTGTTGTCGCATGTGACAAGCCGCCTGTAGGAACGCTGGCCGCATTGCTCGAGCATAATGAACCAGCAATCATCATGTCCGATGGTCCAATCCATCCGGGAATCGATCCCAAAACTGGCGGCGCACTCGATATTGTCAGTGCTTACGAGGTCGCGGGGCATCCTGATCCAGAACATCGTCACCATATTGCGTGTCATGCATGCCCCGGGATCGGTAGTTGTGGCGGTATGTTCACATACAACACAATGCAAACATTTATTGGCGTCGCAGGTATGCAACCATTACACATGGTCGCTCCGGCTTCCGATGACCCTAAACGTCTCAATGAATTTCCAGATGAATTGGTTGGTTACTTAGCTCAAATGATCGAGTCGGATTTAAAACCTCGTGATATCGTTGTTCGGGACTCATTGCGAAATGCCTTGATTGTTGCACTGGCGATCGGTGGATCTACCAATGTGGTATTACACGTGCCTGAGATAGCACGAGCCGCAGGATTTGAGAATTTTTGGAAAGACGTCATGACGCCGGAAGAGTTCAATCACCTTTCGCAATATGTGGTGCCGGTCCTAACCAACGCGCGTCCTTATGGCAAATACTCCATGGTCGATATAGATGCCATTGGCGGTGTCCAAGTGATTGTCCGCGAATTACTTGAAATGGGATTGCTGAATGGCGATGTCATGACGTGCACTGGTGAAACGCTAAGTGAACAAGTTGATCGCCTAAACCCACCAAAACCGGATGGTGACGTGGTTTATTCGGTTGCAAATCCTTACAAGCCAACGGGCGGATTGCGCCTATTGAGCGGCAATTTATCACCTGATTTTTCAGCGATTTTGAAACTAGCGGGTGTCGAAGGCGGACTGGGGGACAATAGGTTTTGTGGTAGAGCGCGCATTTTCAATGGTCAGAATGATCTTTTGGAAGCGCTCGATAAAACGCCGGACAGCTTTGAAAATAGCGATATGGTCATTGTGCGTTACGAAGGACCAACTGGCTCACCCGGCATGCCGGAGATGTTAGATCCAACAGCACGTATTACCGCTCTTTGTCGCGCGAAAGGCATTGTAATCGGCTTGATGACCGATGCTCGTTTTTCGGGGGGGTCCGTTGGACTTGTAATCGGACATGTGGGTCCCGAGGCCGCTCTTGGTGGCCCAATTGCGTTAATTGAAGACGGAGATGAAATTATCGCAGACCTGAATACAGACGAATTGACTTGCACTGAGCTTAAGGACCCAGACACATTTGCGGTTCGTAAAGCAAAATGGGAAAAAGAAACTGCGGATAATGGTGGGGTCCATCCAGCTTGTGGGGTTGCAGACACGCGTCTTTTACATCGTGCGCGCCATTCCGCAGTTCCTGCATCCAGGGGCGGTGGCATTCATCCAAACGGTGAAGTTTGGGTCAGGGAGCCGCGCGACGCGCGGCCTTCTGGCTTTGTTCCGTCAAATAAGACGCGACCAGATTGCACTAAAGAGTTTAAAACCTAGGCTTGGTTCGCTTTAAAAAAAACATAGTGCAAGAACGTTGCACTATGTAAGATTTTTTTTAGCCTTACAAATCACTGCTGTGAAATCATCTAAAACCAAAAATGCCTTTTTTGAACGACTGCTTTGGATCGAGAAGTGATTGTCATTCGTGAAAAACCCAACGCCTTGGCAGGGCTACCAGCGGACCTACCTCTAACATCAGCATTTATTCTATTTTTAATAACATCAACTACCCAACACTTGCCAGCAGGCTAGCATTGCCGCCGGAAGCAGTGGTGTCTTCGCTGATAGCTTTTTCGGCAAAGAGCATTTCTGGGTTCTTTGTCGGGTCGATCACTAAGACGCGTTTGCCTTTGCGAGCGGCAAGTGTTTCGCGGATCGATGCCAGCGGCTGACCTGTGTTTTCAAACAGCACAATGGAAAGTTCCGGCAGGTTAAGCACCGCATCCATGGACCCATCGTGATCGGCCAATGTCACCACCTTGTTGCCAGCAGCTTTTGCCATTTGTGTCTGCTGGGTAATATCTGCAGCGTCAGGTCCAAGGCAAGCAACCAGTCCGCGCGGGATGAGCGACCATGTATTTTCCTCGCCCGTTGGCCCAGGCATACGAACCACGCTGACTTTCGGTAGATCAGGGGAAGCCGCATGGGTAAAGCGTTTGGCATAAAGCGGCCCTCCCGCCTTCGGCCCCGTACCTGAAAGGCCTTCGCCGCCAAAGGGTTGAACACCGACAACAGCGCCAATCTGGTTACGGTTCACATAGATATTACCTATTTCGGCAGTTTCGCAAATCTTGTCGACGCGCGTATCGATGCGTGAATGAATACCAAAGGTCAGGCCATAGCCAGTGGCGTTGATAGATTTGACCACATCGCCGATCTTCTCGCCGTCAAACTCGATCACATGCAGCACAGGGCCAAATATCTCACGTTCCAATTCGCTGATAGAGTTCAACCGAAATGCGATAGGCGCAACAAATGTTCCGTTCTTACAAGTATCCGGTAAAGGCATTTCGAAGAGCAAGCGACCCTGCGCTTTGAGCTTTTCGCTATGGGCATGTATCATCTGGCGGGCATCTTCGTCGATCACAGGACCAACATCTGTAGCAGGGTCCCAGGGGTCGCCAATCTGCAATTCTTCTGTAGCGCCTTTCAGCATTTCCAATATATGCGGCGCAACATCTTTTTGAATAAACAAAACCCGTAAGGCAGAGCAGCGCTGTCCCGCACTTTGGAATGCAGAAGCCACAATGTCCCGAACGGCTTGTTCCGGCAGCGCGGTGGAATCAACGATCATGGCATTAAGGCCGCCTGTTTCCGCGATCAAAGCAGCATTCGGATTGCCTTTTGCCATAGACAAATCAATGTAGCGGGCGGTTTCAGTCGAGCCTGTAAATGCGACACCAGCCATTTGAGACGAACCAGTCAATGGCGGACCAACTTCTGCACCATCACCCTGAACCAAAATCAATGCATCTTTTGGTAAGCCAGCTTTGTGAAACAAATTCGTTAGAAATTCAGCAATAAGCGGGGTTTGTTCTGCAGGTTTTGCAACAACGGTATTGCCCGCTGAAAGCGCCCCGGCGATCTGGCCTGTGAAAATAGCACAAGGAAAGTTCCACGGAGAAATGCAAACAATCGGTCCAACAGGGGTGCGTTTTTCACCCTTCTTACTTTCAGCTGCATAGTAACGCAGAAAATCCACGGCTTCGCGGATTTCAGCAATGGCATCCAAACGCGTCTTACCAGCTTCACGCACGACAATCGCCATCAATTCAGCATGGTTTTCCTCGTAAAGATCGGCTGTTTTGTTCAGAATTTTCACGCGATCATTGGCTGATGCTTTTGACCATGGTCCAAATGCATTGGCAGATTTTGTCACTGCCTTTTCGGCTTCAGCTTTTGTAGCTGTCTTAAAGCTGCCAACTATATCACTATGGAGGCTGGGGTTGGTAACTGTGCTGCCTTTGCCAAATTTCCATTTGGTTTTGCGATAGGTTTCCATGTCATTGGAAAGAGCCTCAAGGGCAACAGGATCATTAATGTTCCAGCCACGTGAATTCTTACGGTCCGAAAAGATTTCCGCTGGCAACGGAATATTGACATGGGGAATGGTTTTCTTGGTTCTCAATTTTGAAACCGGATCGGCAGCGATTTCTTCTGGTGCGATAGCGCTATCCAGCACCTGATTGACGAAAGATGAGTTCGCGCCGTTTTCCAATAGCCTGCGCACGAGATAAGCCAAAAGATCCTGATGCACGCCTACAGGGGCATAAATGCGGCGCTGGCGTTTATCAACATTACGGCGGATTTCATGGAGAGCATCGCCCATGCCGTGAAGCCGCTGAAATTCACACTCCACATTGTCTGGGGCCATTTGCTCAATCGCAACAACCGTGTGAGCGTTGTGGGTAGCAAATTGCGGATATATGCGGTCGGTCATATCCAGCAGTTTTTTAGCATTGGCTAGATAGGAAATGTCCGTTGCTTCCTTTCGAGTGAAAACCGGATATCCGCTCAAACCTTGAACTTGCGCGTTTTTAATCTCCGCATCCCAGTAAGCGCCTTTAACAAGGCGAACGGAAATCTTGCGATCAATTTGACCACATAATGCGTAGAGCCAATCGAGAACCACCGGACAACGCTTGGAATAAGCTTGAACCACTACACCAAAACCGCTCCAGCCTTTAAGATCGGAATTACTCAAAACCGCTTCAATCACATCTAGAGAAAGATCAAGACGATCTGCCTCTTCTGCATCGATGGCCAGGGGAATATTACCAGCCTTGGCATGAAGCGCCAAAGCAGTAACACGAGGGACCAACTCACTCATCACGCGCTCGCGGTTTACGGTTTCATAGCGCGGATGCAACGCAGATAGTTTTACGGAAATTCCAGGATTGTGATGGGGATTTTCCTTTTTAGCATGTTTGGCAATTTCAGAAATAGCATCAGAATATGACAGGAAATAACGCTTGGCATCGCGTGATGTGCGGGCTGCTTCGCCCAGCATATCGAAGGAATGTAAATATCCGTCTTTGGTTTCAGGCGACGCGTTTTTCAAAGCCTCTTCAATGGTGCGTCCCAAGACGAACTGTGAGCCCAGCACTTTCATGGCTTCGCCGACGGCAGTGCGCGCAACAGGTTCGCCCAAGCGCTGAACCATATTATGCATGGTGGAGGCAAGGTCATTGGCTTGTGCTGGAATGGAGCGGAAAACTTTACCCGTAAGCATCAGCGCCCAGGTTGACGCATTTACCAGAGAAGATTTGGCTTTTCCCAAATGGCGTGCCCAGTCGCCCTCACCAATCTTATCAGAAATCAGCGCGTCCAACGTCTCGCTGTCCGGCGTGCGCAAATAGGCCTCTGCCAGACACATGAGCGCAATGCCCTCATCCGTATTCAAACCATATTCGGCAAGGAATTTTTCCATAATGCCCGGAGCATGGTCAGAGCGAATTGTCCGCACTGTGTCAGCAGCCTCAATGGTTATTTGTTTCAAATCTGCATCGGTAAACGGCAAGCTTGCGATCAGTTTTCGGACTGAACTTGCCTCATCTTTGTTGGTCAATTCGCGAAGCAATTTACGTTTGGCAGACAGGGAAGGATGAGAAACAAACATGGCAATGTCCAAAATTAGAGATAGCCTATGATAGGCGAGAATTGCAGAGATTATTTACTGTATTTTTTCTATAATATAGTCTAATTCTCTATCAAACCTAGTGGAGAAAGCGCAGAGTATGGATAGCAAGCTCGATTCAATAGACAAGAAGATTTTAAGAAATCTACAGTCAAACGGACGTATGTCGATCACTGATTTGTCCGAGGCTGTAAACCTTTCTAAAACACCATGTGCAGAGCGTGTGAAGCGGCTGGAAAAAGCAGGTTTTATCAAAGGATATCGGGCAGAGTTAAACCCTGCGCATCTTGGTTTGCCTTATGTCACATTTGTGCAAGTTAGTCTGGAGCGCACGACAACCGATGTGCTTGAGAAATTCAATACCGCAGCAAAACGGATACCGGAAATTGAAAGCTGTCATATGGTAGCTGGCGGCTTTGACTATCTATTGAAGGTCAGAACGAGAGATATGGCCCATTACCGGCAGGTATTGGGGGATAATATCGGCGCATTGCCTGGCGTATCCAATACCCATACCTATCCGGTTATGCAGACCGTCAGCGACAACAAAGGTCTTGATCCGCTGATGTTCTAAGAACGGCTTTACGATTGTTGCCCCGTCATTAAGGTTGCGATTTTATCAGCCGTTGCGGCAGATAAAGTCCAGCCCAAGTGTCCGTGTCCGGTATTATAGAAAACACGCGGATGCTTGCCACCATTTACCCGTGGCAACATGTTCGGCATCATCGGACGCAGTCCTGCCCAGGGCACGCAATTGCGGGTACTCATTTCAGGAAAATGCTCGCGGCACCATAAGATCAAGGGTTCAATGCGGCTCCATGAAATATCGCGGTTATAACCATTGAACTCAGCAGTCCCTGCTACTCTGAAACGGTCATTGCCCAAACGGCTGGTAACAATCTTTGAAGTATCATCCAAAAGGCTGGTCCAAGGGGCTGATGCTTTGTCCACCTCCTCAGGCAATTGAACTGTGATCGAATAGCCTTTGACAGGGTATATATTGACCCTATCCCCCAATTTGGCGGCGAGATCACGAGAGGCGACACCAGAGCAAACAACGACCTGATCATAGACTTCCAATTGATGTGGGCGGTCATGGGCTGTGCCTGCAATTTGGCTGGTGATCATGACCCCTTCATTGCCAGCCTTAATATCTGTCACATCAACACCAAAACGCATTTCAACGCCGTGTTTGACGCAAGCCTTGGCAAGACCATTGGTAAATTTGTGAATATCACCGGTGAAGTCACTCGGTGTATAAAACCCGCCATAGACTTGACCTTTGAGCGCAGGCTCTATCGTTGCAATTTCTTCGGGCGTTACCGCATCGCGATGCAAGCCGCCTTCAGCCAAAAGCTTTGTAGCTCTTGCACCATCATCAAACTCAGCTTTTGTTTTATAAAAATGCAGAATACCGCGTTCTTCACGGTCATAGTCGATGTTTTCATCTTTCGCCATTTGGCGCAAATGCTCACGAGCCGCAAGGGCGAGACGTACCGTCGTAATCGTATTTTCTTCATGCTTTGGAATCGCGGCCACAAACTCTGCCATCCATGAGAATTTATGCCAGCTTGGCTTTGGATTTACCAAGAGCGGCGCGCCGGGGGTGAACATCCATTTGATACCTTTTAAGACGGTCGCCCAAGAGTTCCAGACTTCGGCATTGGAGGCAGACAATTGCCCACCATTGGCAAAACTTGTTTCCATGGCAGCATAGGGATGATGGTCAAACAGGGTCACCTTACATCCACGTTTGGCCAGTTGGTAGGCTGTGGTTGTTCCGGTAATACCAGCGCCGATGACAGCAACATGTGGGGCGTTTTTAGATAAAATATTCATGGCAATCTCCTTCCTGCCGCAGCAGGTTTGATTGCCCCCTCTGTCATTGGCCTGAGAGTTTTGTACATAACCTTCGTGGCTTTGTACTTACACCGTCGGCGGGCATTTTCATGCCACTTTCCAGAGTTTAACTTTACTTTCAGCGGTCCGGTTGCCTGAGAGTTTCCGGGGCGGTTGCTCCTTCGGCGTTGCAATTGAATGCAACTCTCCCGCTGATGAGAGCCATCTAACGATAGTTTTTACTATTGTCCAGTGTTCTGATGGATCATTCACTGGGGAATTGAAGGATATTGTTTTACCCGCTAATGCTAACACTCAATATTGAGCGACCTTCTCAGCGCTTTTACCAAAAGACTCACAAGGACACATCATGAATTTTGATCCAGATACTTGGATATTTGACGGCCATAATGACCTTCTATCCATATTGGAGCGCGCAGACGATCCGCTAAGCGCCTGTGATGATTTTTTAACAGGCTTACCTGGCAATATTGATTTGCCAAAAATGACAAAAGGCCAAATGGGCGGTGGTTTTTTTGCCATCTGGATTTCTGGACGCGGCAATGCTCCTACTGTACCTAAATCAATAATACCAGACACAAATATTTATCAAATTCCTGCAGTGCCACGGGAAATCGCGCTAGAAACAGCCATGCTTCAGTTAAGTCTGTTTAAGCGTCTGGTTACGAATGGTGGGATTAGCCATTGCACTTCAACTGCCGAGATGAAGGCAGCCGTTGCCCAAGGAAAGGTTGCGGCCATCCTGCATATGGAAGGCGCCGAGGCGATCGGTGAGGATCTCAGTTTTCTTGAGTTTCTCTTTGAAAAAGGACTGCGCTCACTTGGGCCCGTTTGGAGCCGGGATACAATTTTCGCCCATGGTGTTCCTTTTGTTTTCAACTCAACGCCCGATATCGGCCCTGGCCTGACGGAGGCAGGATTTCGCCTGGTCAAACGCTGCAATGAATTGGGCGTGTTGATCGATCTTTCGCATTTGAACGAGGCCGGATTTTGGGACATCGCAAAAACGAGTGATGCACCTTTGGTTGCTACTCACTCGAATGCCCATGCCATTTGCCCACATTCGCGAAATCTCACTGACAAGCAATTGGCTGCCATCAAAGAAAGTGGCGGCATGGTTGGGCTGAATTTTGGCACAGCCTTCTTGCGACCAGACGGGCGGCGGACTGGTGACTGCCTTCCGTCAATTTTGCTGCAGCATCTTGATCATTTGATTGCCCATCTGGGCGAAAACCATGTTGGCTTTGGTTCAGATTTTGACGGTACACTCATGCCAGACTTCATCGGTGATAGCGCAGGCCTGCCAAACCTCGTTACTGCCATGAGTGAACATGGTTACAACGACGCTTTGATACGTAAACTCTGCCATGAAAACTGGCTGCGGGTGCTGGATAAAACCTGGAAGACCTAAACTGCAGCTAATTCCTATTTGGAATAATCGCGCTGATCGTCAATAACTTTGCCATCATTCGCCAAGGCGTCAGATAGAATCACCTCGCCCTTCAATTTGGTAATGGCGGTCAATTGGCTAGCGATCTTTGTCATATCAAGCTTTGCACCTTTTGATGGTTCGACCATCAATTGCATAGCATCGGAAGTGCCCTTTCGGGTGACAACCAAACGCGCGCGCGAAATTGAACCCCTGGCACTTTTAACCAAATCATCGATCTGTTTGGGGTCTACAAACATGCCTTTGACCTTGGTACGTTGATCCGCTCTGCCCATCCAACCATTGATGCGCATATTGGTTCGCCCACATGGTGAAGGTTCGTCTAAAATGGCGGACAAGTCCCCCGTGCCAAAACGAATGAGCGGATAGGCAGGATTGAAATTGGTCACAACCAGCTCGCCTACTTCTCCCGGCTCTACTGGGTCATTGGTTCCAGGGCGCACGATTTCTACAATCAGGTCTTCGTTACAAACCATCCCCGGCAGAGGCTTTCCACGCAGCGACGTTTCATAGGCGATTACGCCAAGATCGGCGGTGGCGTAGTTTTGCAAGACTTTCACCCCGCGCTGGCGATATTCTTCCCGCATGGAAGGAAATAAAGCCCCGCCTGAAACAACTGCCTTCTTGATGGCAGATAGATTGAGGCCCAACTCATCAGCTTTATCGAGAAGGACCTTGAGGTAATCGGGTGTTCCAGCATAGGCCGTTGCCTTGATCGCCGCCGCGGCTTCAACCTGTTGCTCTGTATTTCCAACTCCGGCGGGAAACACATTGGCGCCTGTAGCGCGCGCACCTGCATCGAGAATATACCCGCCGGGTGTCATGTGAAATGAGATTGAAGCGTGGACCAAATCTTTTGGGCCAATGCCCGCAGCAAAAAATGCTCGCCCTGCTCCCCAAGGATCAGGACCTGCAGCCTGAGGTTCCCATATGGGACCTGGTGACATGAAGTAGCGGGTTCCCTGCAACAATACAGGATTTGCAAAGCCGCCCAATGGAGGCTTTTTAGCTTGGGCTTCCATCAATTCAGATTTGCGCAATACTGGAATTGCCGCAAGTGCCCCACGATTTTTGATGGAAGCCAGATCAATTTTAGCCAAACGCTTTTTCCAAGCTGGAACCGTTTGAGAAATCTCAGCCAGAAACTTTGGCAAGCGGCGCATCAATGCACGCTCTCTGGCTTTTGGGTCGCGGCTTTCCAAATCATCAAAAAAGTTAGTCATATCAATTTACTCTCATCTTAAAATTCGAATCCAACGGGCTAAATCCAACAGGCTCATCAACGCGCCAGCCACATAGGTCAGCGCTGCTGCTTTCAAAACCTGTCTGGCGGCAGGCATATCTTCAGGTTTCAAATAACCGCCTTCTTCCAAAATAGGCAATGCTTTGTTGAAGCTCGCATCAAATTCGACAGGTAATGTCACCAAATGCACCAGGATGCGAACTGCTAACAGACTGACACCAAAAGCGACCAATCCAAAAAAGGCAGCTGGCGTTCTAACAACAACGGCAAGGACAGGTGCGGCAAAGAAAAAGATCGACGCAACCACATCAGAGGCTGCAGCAAATTTTGCCAGTTTCTGGCGCAGAGCCAATAGGCGTTCACCGCGATGGTCTTGAATGGCATGACCAATTTCATGAGCCGCAATAACAACAGCAGAGATAGACCGTCCGGAATGATGGGCATCCATCAAACGAACGACTTTAGCGTCTGGGTCATAATGATCGCCCTTTTCAGTTCGTTCTAATTTCACTTTTTCAAGTTGAAGATTTTCGATCAAATGCTCGGCCAGTTCGCCACCTGTGCCTGGAAAATCATTCCGTTCTTTGCCATGTTTGGTGATGACATGTTTTACCCAATATTGGGGAATAAATATTATGGCTCCAACGATCAAAACGCCGACAACAAACAACAGCGGCATTTTCTAACGCTCCATCCGAATAGGCATATAAGCGTTGATCGCTTCAAGGATTTGTTCCGAACCGCCTTCCAGCGCTGACAATTCTATTTGATGGGTTTTTGCGCTTGCCTTGCCATCTACGGGCCAAAGCGTAACTTCCAGAGTGTAAACCTGTTCACGGCGCAATAGCAGCAGCTCCTTGATATTATTCCATGGAATGGTCTGCGAGGATATTCTGCTGTCATATAGGCCCGTTGGCTGAACCGCCAAGACCACATCGTTTTTGAAATATTGCGCCAACATACGCGCAGAGATGAACGCAAAGAATGCAAGGCCTGCAAAGGCCGTATAAAGATTCATGTGGTTGGAACCGTAAATACCGAGTAGCAGCCAAACGAGACTGCAGATAAGGACCGTGAGAGCTATTGCGATGATCAGATTTAGTCGAAATCCCTCACGCGAATAGCGAAATTGGGCAGAGCCCTTTTGGCCTTCGATATCGAAAGATATGGGTTGAACTTTAGGAAGATGGCCTTCTGCCATTTTTAATTATGCCAACCAGCGCTTACGCCGCTTATAGTGCTTCACATCGCGGAACGACTTTCTGCCTTCGCCGCCAACGCCAAGGTAAAACTCTTTCACATCTTCGTTTTCGCGAAGGTCTTTGGCAAGGCCATCCATAACGACACGGCCTGACTCCAGAATGTAACCATATGTGGCATAGCGAAGGGCTATATTGGTGTTCTGCTCGGCGAGAAGGAAGGATACACCCTCGTTTTCATTCAGACCTTTTACGATTTCGAAAATTTCTTCAACCAATTGCGGCGCCAAACCCATTGAAGGTTCATCCAGCAAAATGGTTGACGGGCGGGACATCAATGCGCGGCCAATGGCACACATTTGTTGCTCTCCGCCTGAGGTATAACCAGCAAGTGATTTGCGGCGCTCACGCAGTCGAGGGAAATAGTTATAAACCATCTCAAGGTCTGCGGCGATGGCGGCACGGCCATCTGTGCGGGTGAAAGCCCCCGTCATCAGATTTTCTTCAATGGTCAAATGGCCGAAACAATGGCGGCCTTCCATCACTTGGATGCAGCCCTTTTTAACGAGATCAGTAGGCGACAGATTTTGAATTTCTTCGCCGTTTAATTTGATATTGCCCTTGGTGACTTCGCCACGTTCTGCATGCAGCAGGTTTGAAATCGCCTTGAGGGTTGTTGTCTTGCCAGCACCATTTGCCCCAAGAATGGCAACAATACCGCCTTTGGGAACCGTTAGCGAAACGCCTTTGAGCACCAAAATAACGTGATTATAGATCACCTCGATATTACTGATTTCGAGAAGAGGAGCCGCGTTTTCGGCGGAAGTCTTGTCATTTTTCTTGAGCATAGCTGGGCCTGTCAAAATTGATTTTATCGGTTGAAGGATGGCAGCAACTGCCACCCTTCTAATCTTATTCCTTAGCGGTTAGCTGCAAGGACGTGGTGTAATATTGTTCTCTTTCGCGAATGCTTCAGAATCTTCAGCAATCAACGGATCGAGAACATCACGATCGGCCGGGCCAAAGTCTGAAACGAGAGACCATGTCTTAGCTGCTGCATCCCATTGCTGGATTGCTCCAAGACCTGGGCCACCATGCGATGCACAGGTTACATTGATTTCCGGGCCAAAGCCAGGAAGGCCAAGCTCAGTCATGCGAGCCTGATCGATAACCAATGCTTCCATGCCATTGCGCATGTCAGCTGCAGTAATGTCTGGCTTACCAGCAATTTCCTGAGCTTTACGTGCGGCCTCTACAGCAAGCATAGCAGCATACATGCCGCGGTTATAAAGAACCGTACCGACCTGGTCGCCAGCACCAGCTGCTTTACCTGTATCAACAACATGCTTTTTGATGTCTGCAAAGACTGGGTAGTCTGCGCCAACACCATGGAAGGTTGCAGCTTTATAACCATTGGCTCCCGCGCCAGCAGGGATCACATCATTTTCAGAACCTGACCACCAGATGCCGTAGAAGTTTTCCATGTTAAAGCGGATGTTTACAGCTTCCTGAATCGCAACTGCGTTCATGACACCCCAACCCCACATCAAGACATAGTCAGGACGATCGCGGCGGATTTGTAGCCACTGAGATTTCTGTTCCTGACCAGGATGGTCAACTGGAAGCAATGACAATTCGTAACCGTGCTTTTTGGCTAGCTCTTCCAAAGTACGGATCGGCTCCTTACCATAGGCAGAATTGTGATAAACAAGCGCGATCTTCTTGCCTTTTACATCGCCGCCATTGGCTTTGATGATGTCATTAACGATGACTGATGCGCCATCCCAATAGTTGGCTGGATAGTTGAAGATCCACTCAAACACTTTGCCGTTTGCAGCAGAGGTGCGGCCATAGCCCATTGAGTGAACAGGGATGCCATCGGCGGTCGCTTTAGGGATCAATTGATAGGTGATGCCTGTTGAAAGCGGTTGGTAAATCAATGCGCCTTGGCCTTTTGTAGACTCGTAGCACTCAACGCCTTTTTCAGTGTTGTAGCCTGTTTCGCACTCAAGCAGTTGGGTCTTTATGCCACCAATGCCGCCATCGCGTTCATTGACCAGCGTTAGATAATCCGCATAGCCGTCAGCAAATGGAATGCCATTGGCTGCGTAAGGTCCTGTGCGATAGCTCAGGGACGGGAATACCAGATCGGCTAATGCGGGCGTAGCACCCACCATAACCGCCAGCGCGCCAGCCATAATTGTTTTCGTAAATTTCATGTCTTTCCTCCTCAGGTTTATTCGACATCGTTTTATTCTTACCTACGATCTTATGTGAGATCGTCTCCCGGAAAGAATTGTATACATCCTGCAGGAACCGGGTAGTCACCTGCAAGCATTTCAATTGGCTATCCTTAATATGGGCCTTAATAAGGAAATGGCCAAATTCTCAGTTTCTCTTTGGTAATTCTCCACAATTGAGCCAAACCATGGGGCTCGGCAATCAGGAAGAATACAATCAATCCGCCCACCAACATAATCTGGATATGGGCAGCAAGGTCGGTTGCCCATCCAAGATATCCGACCATCAAGTTTTTAAGCAGGACTGGCAGTAGAACCAGAAAAGCAGCACCTAAAAACGAACCAAGGATAGACCCAAGACCACCAATAATGACCATGAACAGCACCAGAAATGACTTATCGATGCCAAAGGCTTCTCCAACTTCAGCGGCACCGAGATAATTGGCAAAGAACATTGCTCCAGCAATACCGATGTAAAAGGAAGATATCGCGAATGCAGACAGCTTGGCCTTTAGTGGTGAAACTCCAATTATCTCAGCGGCAATGTCCATATCACGGATCGCCATCCAACTACGACCCAAGCGGCCTCTGGTAAGATTGCGGGCGATCCATCCAAAAACGAACAAGATAGTCAAGGCAAATAGATAGGTTGCCCAAGGGGCTGTGCTTGGCCCTGTTACGGCAATTCCGAAAATCGAACGTTCGGGCGCTGTGATTTGGCCAGAGGCAGAATAGTTGTAAAACCAAGCAAATTTGTTGAATACCCAAACAAGGAAAAACTGGGCAGCAAGTGTTGCTACAGCAAGATAAAAGCCTTTGATCCGTAAGGACGGCAAGCCGAAAATTATCCCAACTGCAGCCGTGACAAAGCCCGACAGGATCACAACTGAAAACATGTCCATCCCGGGAAATGCCGTCATCAGCTTGTAGCACGCAAAAGCGCCAACTGCCATAAACCCGCCGGTACCAAGGGACACCTGCCCGCAATAGCCGACCAAAATATTCAGTCCCAAAGCAGCCATTGAATAAATCAATAACGGCATCAAGACTGCTTTGTTCCAGTAGTCATTAATGAAAAATGGAACGATCAGAAAGGCAAAGGCAATAAAGGCCCAAAATAAAATGCGCTCAGATTTGATCGGGAAGGTTTGTTGGTCAGCCCGATAGGTTGTCTTGAAATCACCAGCTTCGCGGTACAGCATTTGTCAAATCCCCCCTATATTCGTTCAATGATTTTCTCACCGAACAGCCCTTGCGGACGGAACAGGAGGAAGGCGAGTGCGAGCATATACGCAAACCAGTTTTCGATGGCACCGCCAAAAAACGGTCCAATATAGGCCTCGGCAAGTTTTTCACCCACACCAATGATCAAGCCGCCAATAATGGCTCCTGGAATGGACGTGAAGCCGCCAAGAATAAGCACTGGCAATGCTTTCAAGGCAATCAGTGAGAGCGAGAACTGCACACCAGATTTTGTACCCCACATGATACCAGCAACCAGAGCAACAAATCCTGCTATGGACCAAACGATTACCCAAATGGTTCGCAGTGAAATGCCGACGGACATAGCCGCCTGGTGATCATCAGCAACGGCACGAAGGGCACGGCCCGTGGCTGTGTACTGGCTGAACAGAGAAAGCACGATCACCAAGACCAGAGCAATCAAGGTCGCAGACACATCCAGCACATCAATATACATGCCGTAATATTCGGTTCCCGTTGCAGCCCATTCACGGGTTAAATCTTCCCACCAGAACGAACCACCTACAGGCAGGCCGACATCAAGCGTTTTGATATCTGCTCCCCACATCAAATCGCCCAAACCTTCAAGGAAATAGGCAAGACCAATGGTCGCCATAAACAAGATAATCGGTTCCTGATTGACCAAGTGTTTGAGGACAATTTTTTCAACAAGCCAAGCCAACAAGATCATCACACCCATGGTCAGAAAAATGGCCAGGAAGGTGTTCATTCCATCCCCCCAATGATGCACATTACTCCCTAAAATAGCGTTGATCAGATGCGCAAAAGGCACTTGCCCTGTTTGCAAACCAACCAATGTTAGCGCAGCGAACAGCGCCATCACGCCTTGGGCAAAGTTGAAGATACCCGATGCTTTGAAGATCAATACAAAACCCAAGGCTACCAGCGAATACATAACGCCTGCCATCAGCCCGTTGAGTACAATTTCTACAAAATTTAGAAAATCCGGGCTCATAGAAATAAGCCTCCTACTGGTTTGAAATTACTCATCATGGCTAACCCCTAGATAGGCATCAATCACGTCTTGATTGTTGCGGACTTCATCGGGGGTTCCATCGCCAATCTTGCGGCCATAGTCGAGAACCACAACGCGGTCTGACAAATCCATCACCACACCCATATCGTGCTCAATCAACGCAATGGTTGTACCAAATTGCTGGTTCACATCCAAAATGAAGCGGCTCATATCTTCTTTTTCTTCAAGGTTCATGCCTGCCATTGGCTCGTCGAGCAGCAACAAGGCAGGCTCAGCGGCCAAGGCGCGGCCAAGCTCAACGCGTTTTTGCAAACCGTAAGGCAAGCGCCCAACGGGTGTTTTGCGAATGGCCTCGATTTCAAGAAAATCAATGATGTGTTCTACCGAGCGACGATGCTCTAATTCTTCAGCTTCTGCCGGACCGCGCCAAAGCGCCTGCCAAAGCAGGTTTCGCTTTTGAAGGGTTATGCGTCCGGTCATAATGTTATCAAGAACTGACATACCTTTGAAAAGCGCGATGTTCTGAAATGTGCGCGCGATACCTTGATGGGCAGCCACATGGGGCTTCATCTTGGTGCGCTTCTCACCTCGGAAGGTAATCGTCCCTTCCTGTGGATGATAGAAACCGTTGATGACGTTGAGCATTGAGGTTTTGCCAGCGCCATTTGGGCCAATAATCGCTCTAATTTCACCTTTGCGCACATCAAATGAAATGTCTGAAATCGCCTTTACGCCGCCGAATGACAAAGAAATGTGATCAACTACCAAAAGCGGATCACCGACTTTGATACCATCATCGGGACGGGTCATTACAAATTCTTGGGAAGGCTTGGTATGCATGTTCATTCCGCGGCCTCCTTTACAAAGCTTGGTGTATGTTCGGACATATCGCGGATTTCAACAGTGGCCGAAATTTTACCCTTACGGCCATCTTCAAATACCACTTCTGTCTCCACATATTTTTCGCTCGAGCCATCATAAAGCGCTTCAATCAGCGGCTGATAACGCTCTGCAATAAAAGAACGGCGCACTTTTTGAGTTCGCGTCAATTCGCCATCATCCGCATCAAGTTCTTTGTGCAATACTAGGAAGCGACGGACCTGAGAACCCGCCATCATTTCTTCTGATGCCAAATCACGGTTTACCTGATCCACATGCTCCTGAATGGTTTTGTAGACCTGCGGATGCTGAGCAAGTTCCTGATAAGATGCATAGGCGATGTTGTTACGCTCCGCCCAATTTCCGACTGAAGCCAGATCGATATTGATGAACACTGCACAGAAATCACGACCATCACCAAAGGCAACAACCTCTTTGATGTTCGGGAAAAACTTCAGTTTGTTTTCAATATATTTCGGAGCGAAAATATCGCCAGATTTCAGTTTACCAACATCCTTTGCGCGATCAATGATCCGCAGATGGCCTTCTTTGTCAAAGAAGCCAGCATCGCCCGTATGCACCCAACCATCTTTGGTTTTGGTTTCTTTAGTTGCCGCATCGTTCTTGTAATAGCCAACAAAAACGCCAGGCGATTTGTACAAGACTTCACCATTATCTGCGATTTTAATTTCAACATCAGGCGATGGACGACCCACTGTGTCTGCTCTGATTTCGCCATCGGGTTGAGCGGTCACATAAACCGAAGCTTCGGTTTGTCCATAAAGTTGTTTCAGGTTCAATCCAAGGGAACGGTAAAAACTGAATATCTCAGGGCCAATCGCTTCGCCGGCCGTATAGCCAACCTTCATGCGCGATAAGCCCATGCGGTTTTTCAGCGGACCATAGACAAATAATTCACCCATGAAATATTTGAAGCGGTCCCAAACGCCAACGCTTTCACCGTTTAATATTGGCTCACCAATTCTGCGCGCGTGAGCCATAAAATAATCAAACATTTTCTGCTTGGCCTTGCCGGCATCCTGCATTTGCACAATCACATGGGTTAACATGGTTTCGAAAACACGCGGTGGCGCGAAGAAATAGGTAGGAGCAATTTCGCGACGATCGCCGTCAGCTGTCTCCGGACTTTCAGGGCAACATACACAATAGCCTGCAGTATAATGCTGACCATAAGAAAAGATGTGATCGCCGACCCAAGCCAATGGCAAATAGGCGAGCGTTTCTTCGTTCTCATTCAGCTTATCAAAGGCATTGGCATTGCGGGCCGATAGAACAAGATTATCATAGGAAAGCATCACACCTTTTGGACGCCCTGTCGTTCCTGATGTATAAAGCATCACAGAAAGGTCAGCACCTTTGGCTTTGTTGATGCTGGCAAGCCAGGCTTTGTCGCCATTTTTGGCGTATTCCGCGTGGCCGAGTTCTTCCACGCTATCGAGTGAACTCAAATTGGTTTCTTCATAGTCGCGCAAACCGCGAATTTCATCGTAAATAATCTTCTTGAGCGACTTTACATCTTTGCCCATAGACAGAACTTTATCGACCTGCTCCTGATCCTGGCAAACAGCAAACTTCACTTCAGCATGGTTTAAAACATATGCCATTTCCTCGGCAACACTGTCCCCATAGACAGGAACAGGAATGCCACCGAGCGCTTGCACGGCACAAAACGTCCAATACAAACGCGGTCTGTTTTGTCCAATGATGGCAACTTTATCGCCCTCTTTCAGACCCAAGGCCGCAAGCCCTAATGAGTAAGCTCTGATATCGACCAAAAGCTCAGACCAAGTCCAGCTTTGCCAGACGCCTAAATCTTTATGGCGCATGGCAGGGCGATCAGCGAAGCGCGTTGCGTTTTCCAAAAGATATTTCGGAAACGTGTCCGGCGCGTTTTGATTGTGTAATTGTTGAGTATTAAAACCCGATGTCTGCGTAGTCATACGCGGACCTTCCTCCCAATGCTTTAAAACAATCCGAATTCGTGCTGCCTTAGGCAGACCAAGATGATTGTTTTAAAAAATTCCTCCTTCAGGCTTCCTCAAACCTGTGCTTCCAATCACCCTACTTTACCTAAACTAGCCTTACCATAAGACGTTAAACTCAGCGATACAGGGACTTTCCACTAACCTAATTTGCCAACACTGAGAGCAAAGAGTCAACGAAATTGATTGTTTATTTTTGAACAATGATATTGCGAGTGATTAAACCGTTGCGCATATTTGTCGTTACACCAACCTTATTAAATGCATCCCAAAACAAAAACGCCCGATCTCTCGACCGGGCGCTTCTTTTGCAATTAAAACCAAGATTACTTGCGGGCTACTTCTTTAAACACGCCACCTTCAACTCTTGAGATCACGATGATGTCGCCACCTTGGTGATCATCAGGACCCATTTTAACATCTGCATCGGCGATTTCGTCACGGTAATCAAGTGACTCCATGCCTGCCTGGAATGACGCAGGCGTTAGGTCTTTGCCCGCAGCTTCCAATGCCTTGATCACAGAAATAGCAGCCCCGTAGCCAAGGATCGCAGCCATGCCCGGCTCTTCTCCAGCATATTTAGATGTATAAGCATCGTGCCAAGCTTTAACCGTTGGATTGTCCATACGTGGCTTATAGTCAGCCCAACCAGCAGACGCATAATAACCATCGGTAATTCCACCTGGCTGAGACGCAATCGCCTCATGGAAGCCTGCAGATGAACCAATAAATGTTACATCATTCCAACCAAGCTTTTTAGCTGTTGCAACTGTTATGATTACCTGACGAACACCCAGTGCCAATGCTACAACATCGCACCCAGACTCGCGCAGTTTGGTCAAAGCACCTACGAAGTCACCTTCGTCGGGCTTATGGGTTGTCTCCGCCGCCCATGTTTTGCCAAGTTTTTCTGTTTGTGCTTTTGCGCCTTCTTGGATTTCTTTACCGAAATCAGAAGGAATATACATCGCGCAAACTTCTTCAGCACCTTTTTCTGCTACCAAATAGTCGACACCCGCAACCAGCTGATCATAGTAAGTTGAGAAGCCTGCATATTTCAGCGTGATATCACCCTCAAGCATCTGACGTGCAGAGGTTAGTGGTGCAACATTGGCTACTTGCTTGGCTGCCATCATCGGGAAACCAGCAATATTGTGCGGTGTACCAAGGTTAAGCATCATCGCGAATACGCCATCGGAGTTGATTAGCTTGTTGAAGTTCGCAACTGCTTTTGGCACCTGATATTGGTGATCTTCAACGATCAATTTGATCTGACGTCCATGGATACCGCCAGCTGCGTTAACAGCATCAAATTCCATCTGAGCCGCTTTGATCGCCTGAACGTTAAAGGGTGCAAAAATGCCTGATTGATCGCCGTTTGAGCCGATCAATATTTCTGTGTCGGTTACGCCCTGCTGGGCGAACGCTGCGCCTGATACGCCTGCAGCCAAACCGGCAGCAAGGGCAAGGCTCGCAATGTTTTTGATAATATTTGTCTTCATGGTATTCCTCCCGTTACGACCTTTTCACAAAGGCCAATTAAATTCAGTCTAGTTCGAATACATGGCATCAATCAATGCCTTGTGCTTTTTCTCAACGAAACTACGTTTCAGTTTCATTGTGGCTGTCAGCTCATCATCTTCTGCCGTTAGCAAAACATCAATAAGCTTGAACTCCTTAATCTGCTCAACACGCGCAAACTTTTCATTGGTGTCTTCCACAACTTTGCTGATCAACTCAACCACTTCTGTTGCTGCACAGAGAGAGCGGAAATCACTAAATGGAACACGTTTTCCCTGAGCAAATTTCTCAACATTTTCCTGGTCAATCATGATCAGACAAGAAAGATATTTACGCTTATCGCCAATAACAACAGCATCTGACACGTAAGGTGAAAATTTCAGACGGTTTTCAATTTCTGCCGGCGTGATGTTCTTGCCGCCAGCTGTAATGATGATATCTTTCAAGCGTCCGGTGATGGTCAAATAACCTTCGTTATCTAACCTACCCACATCTCCGGTTTTCAACCACCCATCTTCAGTAATCGTTTCAGCGGTTTTTTCTGGCATCTTCCAATAGCCTTGGAAAACATTGCCGCCGCGATATTGAATCTCACCATCTGGGGCGATGCGAATTTCTGATCCCAAAACAGCAACGCCTACGGTCGAGTTCTTATTATCCTCAATGGTATTGATGGAAATAACGCCCGCGCTCTCAGTCATTCCATAGCCTTCAAGCAAGGGTATACCCGCTGCATGATACCATTGCAGCAGATCAGGTGAAATTGGCGCAGCGCCAGAACCACCGCGACGCATGCGATCCATGCCTAACATACGACGCATATTTTTCAGGGCGACAATATCCCAAAACTTGTAGGCAAGAGAAACACTTGCGGGAACAGGATCGCCAGCAAATTCATATTCAACTTTCTTCATGCCTGCGGCCATGGCTTTGTTAAAAGCCCAGCGTTGGATCGGAGTCGCATCACCTGTTAAAATCATCACGCGGGAATAGATTTTTTCCCATACTCTTGGCACAGCAACGAATGTTTGAGGGCTGACCTCTTGGACATTTTCAAATACAGTTTCCGGGCTTTCTGCAAAATTGACCGTTGCCCGTGAGACAATAGGGGCAAAGCCTGAAAACAATCGTTCCAGAATATGACAAAGCGGCAAGAAGCAAACCAGTTCATCGGTATCAAATGTGGGCACCGATGAAAGGCCGGATGCCAACGAAAACATGATGTTGGAGTGGCTGATCATTGCCCCTTTTGGAGGTCCGGTTGTGCCGGATGTATAAACCAGAATAGCTGTGTCCCCGGGAGTAGACTTTGCTATTTCAGTTTCGAAAAGATCAGGATGTTCTTTTTCATATGCCCGGCCAAGGACATAAAGCTCATCGAGAAAAATGACTTTATCGTCTTTAAAATCATGTAAGCCGTCACGGTCCAACACGATAACATTTACAAGATCCGGCATCTGACTGCGGACTTCGAGAAACTTGTCCAACTGCTCATCGTTTTCAACAAACAGGAATTTACTGTCAGAGTCATTCACCAGATATTTTAGCTGATCAGCCGAATCTGTTGTGTATATGCCAGAAGCAATCCCACCCATGCACTGGGTTGCGATATCGGTATAAATCCATTCTTTATTGTCTTCCGAAAGGATCGAAATCACGTCCCCACGCTGAAGACCTAGAGAGCGCAATCCGAGTGCAATATGCTTCGTATTTTCCCAGAACTCTTTCCATGAATAAGAAAGCCAGATACCAAAATCTTTCTCACGATGAGCCGTTTTGGAAGTGATCTCTTTGCATCGTTTGGCGAACAATTTCACCAAAGTGTCACAACCATCGATGACAAATGGACCTTTGGACAAATCTTTGTTGGTTGAAATACCATTTACAACATGGGTATCAACGCCGTCAGCAGCACTGATTTTTTCATGTAAGGTCATGGAAATTTCCTTCCTTTAAAATCACTTGCTCAGTACCGTTGCCCAGTCGAATTAAACAAGATGATTGCGGACACATTCTCATCGCCAGGTCTTCTTCTGCTTCCAACGTTTTTGATCGCGCTGCCCGTCTGTTGATGCCCCCAGATAAAACTCTTGAATGTCTTTAGAGGCGCGCAATTTGGCAGCTTCCCCATCAATCACAATGCGGCCCAGTTCCATGACATAGCCATAGTCTGCAACATCCAATGCGACTTTTGCATTCTGTTCGACCAAAAGCATCGTAACGCCCTGTTCTTTGTTTAGCCGTTTAATGATGGCAAAAATTTCTTTCACCAAGAGAGGTGACAGTCCCAAACTTGGCTCATCCAGCAACATCACCTTTGGGCGGGCCATAAGGCCGCGACCAATGGCCAGCATTTGTTGTTGGCCACCAGACAAAGTGCCTGCCGCCTGCTTGCGTCGTTCTTTCAGTATTGGAAAATAGGAAAACACTATTTCCCGGTCTTCTTTCACGCCATCTTTGTCTTTGCGGGTGTATGCACCCATTTCAAGGTTTTCTTCGACAGAAAGAAGCGGAAATACTTCGCGACCTTCAGGCACATGAACAATGCCGCCGTTCACAACCTCATTAGGTTCAGCGCCAGCAATGTCTTTGCCAGCATAGAAAATCTGACCTTTTTCCGGGTCCATGACACCGGAAATAGTTTTCATCAATGTGGTTTTTCCTGCGCCATTAGCGCCCAGAACCGTAACAATCTGCCCCTCACGAACATCCAATGACACGCCGCGCAGAGCCATGATTGGCCCATAATAACTTTCCAGATTGCGGATTTTTAAGACTGAGTCTGAGCCAGCCTGTGTGCCAGTGCTTTTTTCAACGATGTTTGTTGCTTGAGTGCTCATGCTACCGCCTCATCATCGCTTGCACCAATATAAGCCTCAATCACTGCCGGATGATTTTGCACTTCTGACGGCGTACCCATTGCAAGCATTTTACCATCTGAAAGAGCTAGAACCCTATCTGAAACAGATGCGACGAGATGCATGTCATGCTCAACCATCAATATGGTAATACCCATCTGCTTTTTCATATCTTCAACCCAGAATGCAACATCCTGTGTTTCTTCCGTCGAAAGACCAGAAGCCGGCTCATCTAACAAAAGCAGTTTGGGATTGATGGCAAGCGCACGCCCCATCTCCACGACTTTACGAACACCATAGGGCAAGCCTGCAATATATTTATCGCGGTAGGGATGTAGATCGAGAAAATCGATAACCTTTTCTACTTCAGCACGATTTTCCAGTTCTTTCTTTTTAACCGATGGCAAAAACATAAGTTCTGAAAACATATTGGTTTTGCGGAAGCGATGACGCCCGACCAGCAGATTTTGCAATACAGTGGCCTGCTCAAACAGCTCGATATTCTGGAAGGTCCGCGCAATACCTAAATTAGCAATGTCATGAGGCGGATGCTTCAAAAGGCTTTCGCCATCAAAAATAATATCGCCTTCAAAAGGATCATAAAATCTGGAGATCAGATTAAACAAGGTCGACTTGCCTGCGCCATTAGGACCTACCAGGGCAAACACCTCGCCTTCCTCAACATTGAAGGAGACATCGTTGACCGCAATAACGCCGCCAAATTTCAGAGTTACGTTTTTGACTTCGAGTAAACTCAACGCATCCGCTCCGTTTTCAAGTAAGATTTCTGGCGACGGAACATGTCGCGGCGATAAAATGGAAATAGCTCAAACCAAGTTCTAAGTTTTAGCCACATCCCGTAAATTCCCATTGGCTCAAACAGAATGAAGAAAATTAGAATACATCCAAATACCGCTGACTCTAGGCCCGGAATAACAATCGAGCCAAGTTCGAATGTATTGCCTATCCAATCTCTGAAGAAGGACAACAACTGAGGGAGGAAGGCCACAATGATTGCGCCGAAAAATGCACCATGTATTGAGCCAACCCCTCCAACAACGATCATCAAGAGTAACGTGATGGATATGATCACATTGAACGTTTCATTGGTGAAGATACCAGCGAAATGGCCCATCAAAGCGCCTGCCAGGCCGGTAATCGCAGTTGATATCCCGAAGGAGACCGCTTTGGTGCGCGCTACATTGATGCCCATCGCCTGCGCAGAAATCTCAGAATCGCGAACCGCTGCGAATGCTCTTCCAAGAGGGGAGCGCAAAAGGTTTTTGTAAAACAATACAATGATCAAAACCACGCCTAGAGTAAGCCAGTAGAAAGCAGACGGATCCACATAACGATTAATCGAATAGCCAAACAGATTGATGTCGGGGGCGTAAAGACCGCTAACGCCTCCGGTAATCGGCTCCGCCAAAACAATAATGTCTTCAATGATAATGGACGCTGCAAGGGTGGCAATCGCTAGATATATGCCGTGCAAGCGCGTTGTCGGGATCGCTAATAGCACACCAGCCAGACCAGAAATTAACCCGGCCAAAGGAAATGAAATCACGAAAGGCAGACCGAAATTGCTTTGCAGGATTACGTTCGAATAACATCCAATCGCGAGAAACGCGGCATGCCCCAAAGAAGCCTGTCCTGTTTGGCCGACCAAGATCATCAAGCCCATACCAGCCAAAGCCCAGATCAACACGTTGGTGAACTCTCCGACCATATAGTCACTGATCAGGAATGGCAGACAAAGCAAAGCAACGAAAAGCAATATGTACCAGAACCTGTGATGGTTGTGCTTAAACAGATTGATGTCGTCATCATAAGAAGTCTTAAATAATATCCGCATATTACACCTTCTTGCGATGGATTTGAGCCAATATTCCGTGAGGTCGGAAGACAAGCACCAGGAACAACAACAAATACGGTGCTACCTGAGAATAGCCTGCTGCTACGTAGCGAGCTGCAAATGGTTCAACCAGACCAATAATGATCCCGCCAAGCAATGCACCAGGCAGACTGCCCATGCCGCCAATGACAGCCGCCGCAAAGGCTTTGATGCCAACCAATCCAACACCTGGATCAATCGACCCTTTTGAAGCGAACAAGATGCCGGCAATGGCTGCCATCATGCCCGATACCGCCCAAATAAGAGACTGGATACGTTTTACAGGGATACCCATATAATAGGCGGCCAATTGGTTTTGCGACGAGGCCTGCATGGCAACGCCCAATTTGGTATTGTTGAAGAAGAAATAAAATCCAATGGTAAGCAGAACCGTGGTGAATATGACGACGACTTCGTCGAGCCCTAGGACAACCCCACCAAAACTGACATCGCGACCAGCAAAGGGCGATTCCAAAGACTGAGGCTCGTGACCCCAAATGGTTCCTGCTGCAAAGCGCAACACAAACCCAAGGGCAATCGTCAGAATAACCACCGAGACTTGGCTTTGGCCAAACATGCGACGAATAATAATACGATCCAACAAATAGCCGAAGCAGCCCATCAGCAAGATCGACATGGGAACAGCGAGCCAAAAGGGCAAATCCATACGATCTGAGTTTGTAAAACCAAGTGCGATGAATGCTCCAAGCATCATCATGTCGCCCTGGGCAAAGTTTACCGCTTCGGTCGCTTTATAGATTAGAACAAAGCCAAGAGCTATCAGGCCATAGATACATCCATTAGCCAGACCACTCATGATCAATTGCAAATCGGCCAAATCCATTCCTCCCAAAATGGCTTACTGAATTCAATGAGATTTCCGCAGATCGGGCAGATCGACAGCCCTTTCAGAAGATCAATATCAGATTCAGCGTTAATTCCTCATTGGGATTTAAACACTAAGTTTATCGGTTAACCACTATAAAATGATGTTTTTTCAAAGGAAAAAGTAAATGCGTTAATTGGATGGCGAGACCTTCATTGCCCAAACGGAAAGAAACATCTTGGGGTTTGACCTCGAATTCAAAGCAAAAAGCTGACCCAAATGAGGTCAGCTTTCAAGTCGAGTGCAAAAGATAAGAACTAGGTTAGATAGCCAAATATTCGTGACGCAGTTTTTCGTCATCCAAAACGTCTTTTGCCAAACCGTCATACACAACAGTTCCCGTATCAAGAATTACTGCACGATCGGCCAATTTCAATGCGGCTACCGCATTTTGCTCAACGATAATCGTTGTAATGCCCTGCTCGCGAATCAACTGAAGCGTTTTTTCAATCTCATGAACGATAACAGGCGCAAGACCTTCATAAGGCTCGTCAAGCAATAGAAGCTTGATATCACGAGCCAATGCGCGCCCAATCGCCAGCATTTGCTGCTCTCCGCCAGAAAGTGTTGTACCCTCCTGTTTGCGGCGTTCACCAAGACGGGGAAACAATTCGTAGATGCGCTCCAATGACCAACCAATCGGCTTTTCGATTTGAGCCAATTGAATGTTCTCTTCAACGGTCAGCCCCTGGATGATCCGACGATCCTCGGGCACCAATGCAACGCCAGCCTTCGAAGCCTCATGGCTTGCCATCGTGTGCAAGGGTTGATGGTCCAACCAGATCTCACCTTTGCGCAAGGCCGGATTGTCCAAACGAGCGATTGCCCGCAATGTCGAGGTTTTGCCAGCGCCGTTCCTGCCTAGCAATGCCAAAATCTCGCCTTCGTGGATATTCAGGTTCACACCCTGAACGATATAGCTCTCGCCATAATAGGCATGAAGATCCCAAGCGGAAAAGAACACTGGTGCAGTTGCCGCAACATTCGGATTCTTGGTCTGTGTAAAGTTGCTCATTCGTGCGCCCCTCCCAGATAGGCTTCTTGCACTTTTTTATTGCCTTTAATGTTTTCAGGAGCGTCTTCGACAATTGGTGTACCTTGAGCCAACACCGTAATGCGTTCTGCCAAGGAGAAAACCACATGCATATCATGCTCGATGATTGCCATTGTCAGGCCGCGCTTTTCCTGAATCTCTTTCAAAAGTTCAATTGTGTTATTGGTATCAGCGCGGGCCATACCGGCGGTCGGCTCGTCAAGCAAAAGAAGCTTTGGATCTTGAGCAAGGCACATCGCCATTTCCAATCGCCGCTTATCCCCGCGGGACATGGAAGAGGCAATTTCATGGCGCTTATCAATCATTTTCAAATCGATCAGCATTTGCTCAGCTTTTTCAATGATATCTGTTTCGCCAAGCACCGGCTTGAAGGCATTTAATTGAAAAGCACCATCGCGTTTAGCCAAGCAAGGGATCATTACGTTTTCAAAAACAGTCAAATCTGTGAATATTTCAGGCGTTTGAAAAACTCTCGAAATCCCCATTTGGTTGATCTCATGGGGCTTGCGCCCAAGAACCGATTGGCCTTCAAATGTGACGGTCCCAGTGTCTGGAATCAGTTTACCAATAAGGCAGTTGAGCAAGGTGGATTTACCCGCGCCATTTGGACCGATAATGGCGTGAATAGTTCCCTCTTTTACACTTAGATTCACATTGCTTAATGCCTGCAATCCGCCGAAGCGTTTGTTGACATCCTTGATTTCAAGAATACCCATCCGTATCGCTCCTTATTCTGCAGGTGTGGTAGCAGTGGATTTTGCTCCACCATCTTTGTCTTTGTTGCGCAAACGGCTCCATATTTTCTGACCGCCTTCGACCAGTCCGCCGGGCAAGAAAGTGACGACCAACATGAACAATAGTCCAAGCGTTAGATGCCATCCTTTGCCGACAAAGGGATGAACTATCGATACGAAGAAGTCTGACAATCCATCTGGCATGAACGAAAACCAGCTTTGCAATACGCTGTCGTTGATCTTTGAAAAAATATTCTCAAAATACTTGATAAACCCTGCACCCAAGATAGGTCCGAGCAAGGTGCCGGCTCCGCCAAGAATGGTCATTAAGACAACTTCACCTGAGGCTGTCCATTGCATCCGCTCTGCACCCGCTAGTGGATCCATAGCCGCCATAAGTCCGCCGGCAAGCCCCGCATACATTCCAGAGATAACAAACGCTGCAAGAGTATAAGGACGGGAATTCGTACCTGTGAAGTTCAAACGGGTTTGGTTGGTTTTAATTGCTCTTAGGATCAGACCAAACGGTGAGCGGAAAATTCGCAATGAGATGTAAAATGCCAGGATAAGGAACATTGCGCAAATATAAAAACCAAGGTTAAACTGGAACGCCCAAGCACCCACATCAAGGGTAAAGGTGTTTCGCATTTCCAATCCGAACAGATGGGTCGCATCTGGCCCGGATCCTTTCAGAATTTGTGGGTCATCAGCATAAACCTGCAAGCCAGTTTCACCGTTGGTCAGGTTGAAACTTGGATTGGACAGGACTGAATAAGCCATTGCAAAGCTCATCTGAGCAAAAGCCAAGGTAAGGATAGAGAAATAGATCCCTGATCTTCGCAGGCAAACAAAACCAATTGCCAGAGAAAAAATTGCCGCTACCAAAACCGCAAGGAAAATTGCCGGAAGAATATTGAAACTCAATAACTTGAACATCCAAACCGCAGCGTACGAACCGACACCCAAAAAGGCTGCATGTCCAAACGATAAATACCCAGTCAAGCCAAACAGGATATTGAAGCCAATGGCAAAAATTCCGAAGATGGCAAAGCGCTGCATCAAATCAGGATAACCCGCATTGAACTGAGCCAAGCCAGAATCCGTAGGAAACGGATTCATGATGAAGGGTGCCAATAAGGTCATGGCGATTACAACAAGGAATAATGTTGTATCCTTTTTATCTAGTTTGAGCATAGCACTATTCCTCCATGACGCCCTTGCGTCCCATTAGCCCTCTTGGGCGGGTAAGCAAGATGATGATCGCCACTAAATAAATGATAATCTGGTTGATGCCTGGAATTGTCGTGGTTGCCCAAGTAGTAGAGGCAAAGCTTTCTAAAATACCAAGAAGGAAACCGGCTAAAACCGCACCTGGCAGTGAACCCATACCGCCAACAACAACAACAACGAAGCTGAGAACGAGGAAGTCCATGCCCCAGTGATAATTCGGCGGGTTAATCGGGGCGTACATCACGCCGGCAAGACCTGCGACTGAAGCTGCTATAGCAAACATGATTGTAAAGCGCTTATCGATATTGATACCGAGCAAACCAACTGTTTCCCGATCAGCCATACCTGCTCGTACAACCATCCCGAATGTCGTGAATTGCAGGAAGGCAAAAACACCAAAGATGATAATTGCTGCAAAACAGAAATAGACGATCCGCCATAACGGATAGCTAAGGGACATGTTTAGCCAAGCACCCATATTTACCACACCATTCAATGCGTCAGGTGCAGGTGTTTGAATCGGATTTGCGCCAAAAAATGCTTTTACAATCTCTTGCAAAACAATGGCAAGACCAAAGGTTACGAGGATTTGGTCCGCATGAGGGCGCTTGTAAAAGTGTCGGATCAACCCGCGTTCCATTATAAAGCCAATTGCCAGCATAATTGGAATTGCAGCGAGGATTGATAAGGGGACAGACCAATTGATGATAAATTGGCCAGCACTCTCGCCAAACCAGTTTTCAACATATGGCGTTTTCACCATCAGAGGATTTCCAAGGAAATCCTTCTTGGTTGGATCAACCAATTCAGTTGATAAATTCAACACTTTTTGCATGGTAACTGCAACAAAAGCGCCGATCATGAACAAAGCGCCGTGGGCGAAATTCACCACGCCGAGCGTTCCGAAGATAAGGGTCAGGCCTAAGGCGATCAATGCGTAAGCAGAGCCTTTGTCGAGACCATTGAGAATTTGGAGAATAAACGCGTCCATGTCCCACCTTGACGGTTTGGATTTCTAATGCCGATTTTTTTTGAAAAGACGGGAAGGCTGATTAGCCTCCCCGTCAGAGCATTCGCAATTAATTATGCACCTGAGTTACAAGTACCCAATGTTGCTTCAGGTCCACCAAATAGTGGGTGATCTGGCGCATAGGTAACTTGCTCAGTTGGCGTAATCTCAACGATTTCCAATGTGTCATAAGCTGTTGTCGGGTTTTCCGCGCCGCGCACAACCAGAACATCTTTGAAGCACTGGTGATCTTCTTTGCGGTAGGATGTTTTACCGTTGCCAAGACCGTCGAAATCAAAGCCTTCAAGCGCTTCAACAACACCACAAGGATTGAAGGTACCAGCACGCTCACAAGCATCTGCATATAGGAGAACCTGCGCGTAGCAAGTCTGTGCAGAGTTTGAAGGTGGCTTGCCATACTTCTCGCCGAAGGATTTAACGAATTGCTTCGAGCCTTCATTGTCGAGCTGCCAGTTATAGTTCATTGAACCAAGCACGCCTTTGATGTTGTCGCCAGCACCAGCTGCCATCAACTCAGAATATAGCGGAACAACAATTTTGAAGTCTTTGCCATTTACCTGCTTGTTTAGCAGATCAAACTGAATAGCGTTTGAAAGTGAGTTCACCATGTTGCCGCCGTAGTGGTTAAGAACCAGAACGTCAGCACCAGAGTTAAGAACTGGTGTGATATATGATGAGAAGTCGGTTGAAGCCAGTGGTGTCAGAACGTTGTTCACTGTTTCCCAGCCCATAGCCTCAGTTGAAGCAGCAATTGATTCCTGCTGTGTCCAACCCCAGTTATAGTCAGCTGTCAGGTGGTAAGCACGGCGATCTGAACCCATTTCTTTTTCCAACACTGGAGCCAAAGCAGCTGCAGACATATACGCGTTGAAGAAGTGACGGAAACCATTTGCTTTACGGTCTTTACCGGTTGTGTCATTGGCGTGGGTCAAACCAGCCATGAAGATCACACCAGCTTCTTGGCACAAGCCCTGAACAGCCACAGCCACACCGGAAGATGAACCACCATTGATCATGACAGCGCCGTCTTTTTCGATCATAGATTTGGCAGAAGCGCGCGCTGCATCAGACTTTGTCTGAGTATCACCGGTTACATAGGCAACTTTCTTGCCAAGGATACCGTTACCTTTTAGCGCTTTTGACGTGAATGTGTTCAAGCAACCGCCATCGCCTTCACCATTAAGATGCTCAACAGCAAGCTTTTGCGCCAACAACTCGTCAGCACCTTCATCTGCATATGGACCTGTTTGCGGCACGTTGAAGCCAAGCGTAACAGTGTCGCCTTTTGGCTCGTTTGTATAAGCCCACGCATTGCGGCTGAAAATAGTTGGCATGGCAAGACCAGCGCCAACGGCAGCAGTGGACTTGATAAGACCACGGCGGTTAAAAATGAGTTTGGACATTTATATTCCTCCCAAGGATTTCGTACGCAATTCTCCCTGAATTGCTGTTAGGCTAATCAAAATTAGCTTTGGGGAGTAAACATGGGTTTTCGTAGTTTCGCCATTATACTTTAGATGGGCTGCAGGCCGCCCTATTTACTGATCATGCTCAATAATTAGTCAAATTCGTGCAAATTGGCGCTCGGAAGTCCAATACCTTCGGATCTTTGTTACGAATATTGGAAAATGATGCGCTTTGAAGATGAAACTTCGAACTGCAAAGGCTCTCGTCGTTTCGTTGAAACGACTGCCGCCAAGTATTCTATTGAGAAATCGAACCATATTTCGCTTCGCGAATTATGTGAAATGGTGCTTTCAAAAGTGAATAGAATTGGGCGGCGATAGGGCAAAAACATGATAGATAACCCAAAGCCAAATTATAAAAAGGATTTTGATATCTTTGCAACGCTTTCGCAGTCTCCTGCATGGAGCATTCCAAATTAACCTAGAAAATCAGGCTACTAATATAAGAAAGAAAAAATGATCCGACACATTGTTCTTACCAAGTTCAGACCAGAGATAACTGAAGACAAAATTTCCAAAATTTACGCTGGACTATCGGTTCTTACAGAATGTCCGTCGTCATATAAATTGTCACAGACTATTACCTGAGCCGTTAGAGACTTTGCTCACCATTATTGTTGATATTATGCGACGGCTTTGCGGTATTGCAAGCGTCGATGTTCGATTGTCTTTTGCT
>Ga0208544_10000196_pt1 | contig 49801 bp, 42 predicted proteins | sample DEB08_DNA_9_FD_184526 | JGI IMG/M metagenome (GOLD analysis project Ga0208544, IMG submission 184526) | Aqueous microbial communities from the Delaware River and Bay under freshwater to marine salinity gradient to study organic matter... | ecosystem: Environmental > Aquatic > Marine > Coastal ... | reverse complement strand
TGTCAGCCTTTGGTTTGTCAGCCTTTGGTTTGTCAGCCTTTGGTTTGTCAGCCTTTGGTTTGTCAGCCTTTGGTTTGTCAGCCTTTGGTTATCAGAATTGGGGCCATGCCGCAACGGCTCAAGCAGCAGCTACGTGCAGCAAACCTGTTGCACCAACCCAGCAGGAAAGCATGTACTATTCGCCATTAATCGATGCCGAAATCGCCCTGAATGATCCCTATGAGCTGACCTACACAGTGGTGCAAACCGGAGCGAATCAGTACAAGCTCGTCACCAACATGCAGCTGTTTGGTGGTAGCTTTTACGTATCTCCTCATGCTACCGCCGACTTTAAAGGAAAGTTCACGATCAAAATGGACGACAACGACCACCTTAAAATGGGTGCCGATTTTCTGGAAATCCCTCGTTCGAAGGAGGTGTTCGACCCTCATCCCTTTGTCAATGGCCCGGTCAACTGGGTCCAGGAAGACACCCAATACGAGCACCAATTAACCGTTACCTTTTCCGAGGATTTTGAGGTGCGGGGTAAGTTCGTGTTCACCATTGAACCCAAGTGCACGCTCGAGCAGATTCCTTTCGTCATCAAATTCAAATCAGGCGTCCTGAGGATCGAGAAATGGATGTGCTAAGCGGGAGCACTTAATAGACTTGTACTGCTGGATTATATCGAACACTAAAAATGAATGGAAAGGTGAAGTTTCAAATAATGATTTTTCTGGCCATACTCTTACTGCTAAATTTCTCGTGTAGTCCTAAAAATGCTTCCGAAACCAAGGCGGACAGGTTAACAACTGGTACAACAACTTATGGACCATCAAACCAGGATAGGGGTGCCCAACTGAAATATACTTCTGGCATACGTTCCATATTGCATGATAGCAAAGGAAATTATTGGTTGGGCAGTCACCAGGAAGGAGTTTGCCTATTTGATGGAAAGTCGTTCACCTATTTTACGGTAGAAGATGGCTTAAGTGACCATCAGGTAAGGACGATCCAGGAAGATGAGAATGGAATAATTTGGTTTGGCACGGCAAATGGCGTGAGCAGTTATGATGGTAAAGGAATCGTCAATCATACCCCCAGCAGCTTGGTCGAATTTGAACCCGCATTCCCAAATAAATGGACAAAAACCGATAATGACCTTTGGTTTAGCGCTGGAAATAAAGCAGGCGTCTATAGGTTGGATGGAAAAAAAATGAACTATTTGGCTTTCCCTATTCAAACGGATAACTCCTCGTTTGATTCTTATAGCGTAACGGGTCTTGCAAAAGGTAAGCGTGGTTGTCTCTGGATGGCGACGTATGCAGCCGTATTTGGTTTTGACGGAAAATCCTTCCGGATAATAGATGATGAATCCTTGGGCTATACTGAACAAACCGGAAGATTACACCTACGGAGCATTTTGGAAGATTCAAGCGGAAACCTGTGGATGGGGAACAATGGAATAGGTGTGCTCTTAATGACAGGAGATACAACGATAAATTTTTCAGCGAAAGAAGGGTTAATTCATGCCAATAGCTCCAAGGGTGGAGCCCCTTCTCCGGCGGGAACGCTTGAACACGTTTTTGCCATTGCCGAAGATCGTCAGGGGAATATTTGGTTTGGAGACCGCGACACGGGGGCATGGAAATACGACGGAAAATCAATGACGAACTATACCGTTGATGACGAAGGTCCGACATCGAACATTTGGGCTATTTATCAGGATAGGAATGGCGAATTGCTGTTCGCAATGGGCAATGGAGGCGTGTACAAGTTGAATGGAATTGCATTTGCCAGGCTATTTTGACAAAACACGAATCCCCCAAAAAAAACAAGTGGACAGGTGTGCACCTCCTCAACTCCCTCCCTCCACTCCTTAAAATGGCTGGCTTCCACCAATGTAAATCCGGTGCGCGGATAGCAAACCTCACGCCAATAAAACAACAAGCCCCCGATTTACGAGGTAAATCGGGGGCTTGGTATTCGCACCACCGTGTTTAGCGGCCAGCTGCGGCAGCCGTAAATTCAGTAGCCTTTTTCTCATCGGTGGCCCGTGCGGCGGCATCCAATTGCAGCTGGGCACGAGACGTGTAGAAATCGGCGAAGGCCGTCAGGAGGGGTGCGCTGGCGCTGGCCTTCAGCTTTTCCACTACCGCCGGCTGGCTCAGGAAGATGTCTTCCAGGTCGTAGGCCAGCACGTCGTCGCTACTGAGGAAGCTGAAAAAATCGGCTTCCGTGAGCTGGTCGCGCAGTTTGGTAGGGGGTAAAAAGACTTTCCCGGCGGCACCGGGGAAATAGAAGCCATCCCCTTCGGTTGACCAGACGAGTTGTTTTACGCTGCCGTCGGAAATAGGCAGCAGGGCCAGCAGGCTGGCCGATTTGAGGTTCCAGATTCCCATGTTGCCATCGGCACCCTGGGAGATGAGGTACTGGTTGTCGGGGGAAGCCTCGAGGGCCACGATATTGCTTTTGTGCCCTTTGAGCAAGGTTTTGTTGTTGCTGCTGATGACGAGGTAGGGCCCCGCGGCGGTGGCGGTCGTGCCGGTTTTAGTTGTTACCGAAACACCCGCAGAGCTATTAATGGGTGAGGTGCCTTGCGCAGCTGTCCATTGTACCAGGGGCCCGTTCGTTTCCTGCACTTCGAGGTGCTGGTCGTCGGTCCAGCGCAGCGAACCCAGGGTCGTTGGGTTGGTGCCCGTAAAGAGCAGTTCGTTGTTTTTGGCGTTCCACACGTAGAGGAATTCGTCGGAAGCCTGCGCGGCAATGTACGATTGCTGGGGCGACCAGGCCAGCGCCATGATGTAGGTGCCAATGTTGTTGCTGGTCACCAGTTCGTCGCCGGTACCGGGATCCCAGAAGCGGATAACGCCATCGTCACCGCCGGAGGCCAGCACCTTGCTGTCGGGCGAAAAAGCGACGGCGCGTACCCAGTCGGTATGCCCACCCAGGAAGTGGACCATCTCGCCGGATGCCGCATCCCAGACGCCAACATTTTGGTCGTCGGATCCCGTGGCCAGCAGGCGGCCGTTGGGCGACCAGGCCACGCTCCGGATCCAGTCGGTATGCGAATTGATGACAAAGTCGATGGTACCCGTTTCCAGGTTGACCACCTGTACGGCGTAGTCGCCATCAATTACGGCCAGTCGCTTACCGTCGGGTGAAGGGAAGAGTTGGGAGGCCGTCGGCAACAATTGGCCCAGGATCGCTTCCAGTTGATTCCCTTCGGGAGCCGTAACGTCCTCGGCAGCTGCTACGGTTGATTCGTCGATGAAGAGGCGATGCACCGGACTGTCTTGTCCCTGGTTGTAGATGGCTACTTCGTAGGCGCTGGTCACGGCAAACTGCTCGCCGGAGGGCGAGAAGTCAATGTCCATCCAGGCGGTTTCCGGCGCTACAGCATTGTAATAGGTTTGTTCGTCGGTACGAATATTTTGTACGATGATGGTGCCACCATTGTCGGCCGAAGCCACCATTTTGCCATTGGGCGACCAGGCAACGGTCATGACCCAGTTTTCGTGCCCAGCCAGGTTTTTGGTAGGCGCGCTTTCGGTCGGTGAATCGTAGAGGTAAACGTGCAGGTCGTCGGAACAACTGACCAATGCTTTCCCGACGGGGGAGAAAGCGACGTCGCGGCAATAGTCTTCGTGGTTGCTGAAGCTTTTGGCCAGGCTGCCATCGGTCAGTGACCAGATGGTGACGGTACTGTCGTCACTGGCGGCGGCGATCATGCTGCCGTCAGCCGACCAGCTCACGGCACGTATCCAGTCGGTATGGCCTTCGAAAGCCTGTTCCTGCTCGCCGCTGCTAATATTGTAGACGAAGACCGTGTTTTGGTCGCCACCAGCGGCCAGGTAGCGGCCATTGGGCGACCAGCTCACGGCGCGGATGTAGTCGTTGTTTTGCCATTCCCGAACGGTGCTGCCGTCGCGCATGTTGCGGATGGTGACCGTGCCGTCGCTGGCGCCGTAGGCCAGTTGTTGGCCGTCGGGCGACCACGCCACGTCGAGCACGCCCGTGCCGTTGATCAGCAAATCCTCCGCGAGGGTGCCACTTTTGACATCGTAAAGGCGCACGTGGCCATCTGCCATGGCGACGGCCAGCTGGGTGCCATTGGGTGACCAACTGCTGGCGCTGAAGGAAATATCGATGTATGTTTCGCCATCGTAGCCTTCTTCATAATTGGGCGTGGTGTAGTACGTTTCGTAGAGCAGGCGCTGCAGGCTGGGGTCGGCCGGCGCCAGGTAGTCGCAGCCCATGATGGCCAGGGCCATGGCTTTGCTGCGGCCTTCGCGCTCGGCGGCACTTTTAACCTGGGTTTTGAATTGTTCAATAAGGAGTTCTTTGGATTGGCCGAAAGCCAGCAAGGTAACCGCAGCCAGGCAGCAGGTTAATAAGGTCTTTTTCAAGTTGTTCAGTTTTGTTTTAAAATTAGGAATGTGTAGCAGTACGAATCTTTAGTCATTACGTTTAACGCCCGTCGTTTATTACAAAAGTGCGCTAAATTTACGGGATAAAACGAAAATAATGGACGAAGGGTACATCAAGTTTCAACCCGTCTGGGAACAACGTCCGGCATTTCCTGCCAATGACTTTCCCGACTTGCTGTACTGGCGCCAGCGCTGCTATACAGCGGGGTGGATTGGCGCCTATCCGGATGGGATTGGGTTTGGCAACATCTCGCAACGGATTGCAGGCAGCGATCAGTTTTACATCAGTGGTTCGGCTACCGGGAATTTTGCCGTGCTGACTCCCGCACACGTGGCGCGGGTTACGGCGGTGGCTGCCGCCCGCAATCAATTGTGGTGTGCCGGCCCCATTATCGCCTCTTCCGAAAGCATGAGCCACGCCGTGCTCTACGAGCAACTGCCGGGAGTGGGGGGCGTCATCCACGCGCACCACCTGGGGCTGTGGGAAAACCTGCTGCACCAGGTACCCACCACTGCCGCTGCGGCGCCCTATGGCTCGCCGGAAATGGTGGCGAGCATCGTGGATCTGCTGCAAACCACCGACCTGGCAGCACGCAAAATATTTGTGATGGAAGGGCACCGGGAAGGCATCTTTACCTTCGGGCAAGACCTGGCGGAGGCGTTTGCGGTGTTGGCGGCCTATTTTGCTGGCATTTTAACCCCCTTTTAGGTTACTGGTTTTGACCCCCTTTGGGCTAATTAACCCAATCAGGGGCTGGCGTTCAGGCCCTGCGGGTGGGGGGCACCCAGGGCTGTCGAATCTGAAAATAACCAATATAATCAACAAGGTTTTCTTCTAAAATTAGTTCTCGCAACGCAGCAACGAAAGCAAAGTCTCGCAACGAAAGAGCTTGCCACGCTTTTTAGCGTGGACGTGCTTTTAAACTTTGTTGATCGTCGCTGCACACCTCTGATGATAACCCATCCCCCAGCCACGCCGAAGGGGCGTGGCAGGCCCTTCCCTTGAAAAGGAAGGGAGGCGTGCTGCGCGTATTTGCAAGGTTTTGACAGCTGTGAATAGTCGTCAATCGCCTATTTCAGGGCTTTTGAGCAGTGCAATAGTCTCGGACCAGTTGCAAGTTAACTGCCAGCGTTGAATTTACTACTGGCCTTGGCAAAAATCGCGCGTCTGGACTCCCACGCCGAAGGGGCGTGGCAAGGGGATGGGTTTTCTTGAATGCGCCATTTTCGGATAAACATCGCGATAACGCATTAAATATTTCCAGATTCGACAGCCCTGAGCCCCCCTTCTCCCAAAAGGATTGCTAGATCCCGACAAAAAAATAGCCACCAAAACACCGAAAGCACCGAATCCCACTAAACTTGGTTCGTGAAATTTTCGTGCCTTTGGTGGCTTGGTGGCTATAAAAAATCTTCGTGGCGGAGGTCTACCTACCCCTTCACCTCAATACTTAAAATCTCGTCGCCCATGCGGATAGCATCCACCACTTGCTGGTCAGTGTCGGAGACGACTTTCCCAAAGACGGTGTGTTTGCCATCCAGCCAGTCGGTAGCGATGTGGGTAATGAAGAACTGGCTGCCGTTGGTGCCGGGGCCGGCATTGGCCATCGACAACACACCGGGGCCATCGTGGCGCAACTCGGGCGAAAACTCATCGCCAAATTTGTAGCCGGGGCCACCGGTTCCACGGCCGTCCGGGCAACCGCCCTGGATCATGAAGTTGGGGATTACGCGGTGGAAGGACAGGCCGTCGTAGTAGCCGTTCCGGGCGAGTTCCAGGAAGTTGGTCACCGTCTTGGGTGTTTTGGTGGCGAAAAGGGTAAGGTTGATATCGCCTTTATTGGTGTGCATACAAACTTCCACGTCCTGGTCGTAGGTAGTGGTTTGCATGAGGGCCTGAATTTCTGCGGGATTAATTTTAGCGCTTGCTGACATGTTTTTTATTTTTAAGCCGCAAAGATAAGGGATCAGGGGCTCTTAACGTTGTTTTTTTGATTGGCGGACAATTTTTGTGATACAGATCAAGCAAAAACGACCACAAAGTAGTACCGAAGGATTTTTTAAAATCCGCCTTTATGCACAGCCCCTACTACGCGCCCAGATCCAGTTGTTCGAGTTGGGCAAATTCCGCAAAATCTGGAAAATGGGCTTGTGCTTCCCGCAGGGTAGCCGAAAAAAGCTGGTCGTGGCGGAGCTGGTAATAGCAGAGGATGCGGTTGTAATAGCTGTCGGGCGTGTGGCCAAAGTGGTCGGTGGAATACTGGAAATAGCGGACGGCATCATCATAGTAAGCCAGGGCGTAGAGGAGGCCACCAATCTCAAAAGCCAGGTCGGCTGGCTCGTTGAGGGTAAAATACATGCCCCAAATTTGGTGCAGGGTCTGCGCCAGGCGGGTGCGCTCGTTGAAAGTTACCTGGAGGGAAAGTTGCTTGAGGCGGGGCAGTACATTTTTAAAAAGTGTGGAGTCATAGCCGCCCATGCGCAATACGCCAATGAGTTCGGGCAGGTCCATATCGTTGATGTGCCGGTAAGTGAATTTCATCAGGCCGCTAATATCATCGGGCCCAAAACCGTTGACCACCCGTTGGTAGGCGGCGCGGGTTTCGGTAAAACGCTCCCCTTTCGGTAAAAAAAGCAGGCAGCCCAATTCCAGGTTGAAGGTGGCAAATTCCGGGAAGAATACCGTTCCGGCGTGTTGCTGGCAATAGGCACCCAAGGCATGGTAATTCACCGAAAAGGAGACGCTGCCGTGGGTAATCATTTTGGGTGCAGGCGCGTGTTCCAGGTCGTGGATTTCGTGAAAACCTTTGTCCATAGAAAGGACGAACAGCCCCTTTTGCGAAAGCTGGCGCAGGTTGTCGAGGCACTCCAGGCCGAGCCGTGGAAACAACAGGAAGGTATTGAAAACCAGTTGGCGGTAGCCTGCCAGGATACTATTGAAAATTGGGTTTTCGTAACCTGGCCTGGCCAGTGGCGCCGTGTCGTAAACCAGTTCCAGTGCGGCAAACAACGCTGCTTCGTCCAGCCCCGTCGGGTCGACGGCCGAGGTGAGCGCCACCGTACAACTGGACAGTTGCCCGTCTTTAAAATAAAAAAGATCGTTGGGCAGGGAGTCGAAAAAATAATTGGCAATGGCCAGCAAGGGCTGCTGTAAGTCGGCGGCGGCAATGGTGATGCCAGCGTGGCGCAGCTCCAGTTCCTGACTGCCGATGGCATCGAAATAAGCCACATCCAGTCGGCCGTCCGCAAAATAAGGTTGAAACTGGGGGTGTTGCTGAAAAAACTGCAGGTTGTCTTCCACAATATCGCTCAGCACGTAGCAGTAGGGGGGGAGCTGCATCCCGGCCTGCGCCGTGAAGACCTCCAGGTGCCGGAGAATGTGAAAAGCCAGGCGGCCGTGCCCGGCACCCAGTTCCAGCAGGTACACTTTGTCGTGGTGTTGGCCCTGGTCGGCCAGGTCACGCAGGAAGGCAAAGATCAACTCGGCGTAGGTCTTGCCCACCATCGAGTTGCTGGTGAGGTGATGCGGCACGGTGCCCGCGCGCCAGGCTTCTACCCCCGTCTTCTGGTAGTAGTCGCGGTTGAGTTGCCAGATCAGGCTCTCCGCAAAAGGCCTGGCGGTTTCGATTTCGTAGCGGTGGTGCTGCATGGTCTCTCTGAGTGTTTGGCTACGTAGCTAATCGTTGGATCCTCCAGGGTGAAAAAAGCGAAGTGCTCTTGGTGGTTTTCGTTCCTCCCTGTCTCCGGGCCCTGGGGGTAAAAGTTGCAATTGGTAAAGAAATCTACTTAGCTAACGCCGAAGGTACTTAATTCTTAACCCGTTCCTTACCTTTGTACCATGGAAACCTACAAGGTCAAAGAGATCTACTATACCCTCCAGGGCGAGGGTGCACAAACGGGCCGCCCGGCCGTTTTTTGCCGCTTCACGGGCTGCAACCTCTGGACGGGGCGGGAGGAAGATCGCCACAAGGCCATCTGCCAGTTCTGTGACACCGATTTCTGGGGAACCGACGGCGTCCACGGCGGGCGTTACGGTGCGGAGGAATTGGCGGCCAAGATTGCCAGCCTGTGGCCGGAAGCCGTGCAGCAGGGCCAGCGCTACGTGGTGTGTACCGGGGGCGAACCCCTGCTGCAACTGGACGAGCCGCTGATCGAGGCGCTGCACCGCCACCATTTCGAGGTGGCCGTGGAAACCAACGGCACCCAACCCGCACCGGCGGGCCTCGACTGGATCTGCGTGAGCCCCAAAGCAGGCGCCGACCTCGTCCTGACCCACGGCCACGAACTCAAGTTGGTGTATCCCCAGCCCGGCGCAGAACCCGAACGGTTTACCGGGCTCGATTTTACCCATTTTTTCCTCCAGCCCATGGATTCGCCCCAGCAGCAGGAAAACATCCGCGCTACCCTGGCCTACTGCCTGGCGAACCCCCAGTGGCGGCTGAGCCTGCAAACCCATAAGGTGCTGGAAATTGATTAAGGACCACTTGAACGGATGACAACAGGAGCGAATCAACTCAGTAATAAAGTCCGGGGAACGGCCCTCCGTTTCGGGCAGGCCGTCCGGTGGTTGCCGCAGCGCCTGCTTCGACTGGGGAAACACCTGCAGCACTTCTGCTGGTCGGACCCGCAGTGGTGGGTGGAGAGCGGGTACGTCGTGCTGGATATACTGGCCGTCCCCGAGCTGTACGAAACCTTGGCCGACTGGCTGAAGTGGCGTACCCGACCACTCACGCCAGCGGAAGTGACGCTGTTGACCCCCCTCTTCGGAACCTCCCTGCACTACGACCGTATCCGGATCGACGAGCGGGCTTACCTGGGTCCACCGCAATGGAACATCTGCTACGTCAGCTTCTCTACCATCAATGCCTGGGGAGCCATGAACCCGGCCCTCCTGATCCACGAGGTGGTACACGTCTGGCAATTCCAACACCTGGGCAGCGTCTACATTCCACGGGCACTGCGCGCGCAGCGCAGCCGGGCGGGCTACAACTACGGCGGCGCCATCCAGGTGGCGAATTGGGCGCAGCGGTCGGCAAGCCTGCAGGATTTTAACCCCGAACAACAAGCCGACCTGGTGGCCGACTACTGGCGCATCCAGCACGGCCTGCCCGCCTACTGGGGCCCCGCCGGCCTGGCCGATCTGCCGTTTTACGCCTACTTTGTGGCGCAGTTGCAGACCGACGGCAGTGCATAACTGGCGAGCAATGGTGGTGGTTTGCCCCGTACGACCAGTGGGTCAAAAATGGGGCCGGCGTTCAGGCCTTGAGGGTGGGCCCCTCCCAAGGGGCTTTTATGCCCAGGCAAGAAATCCCCCCTCCAGCCCCTCACGGACAGGCCACAAGATGGGCCAATCTCATCCAATCTCAATACTCTTCGTATTACCTCTCTAGTGTCCCCTGCGTCAGCATATGCCCGCAAAATATCAGTGCCTCCGCGCCTTCGCGCCCCCCTTTGTGCCCTTTGTCACCTCCATGCCCTTTGTGGTGAAAAAAACGCCATGCCCGCTGTGGTAAAAATCCCTCCGTGCCGCTCGGCAGCAAAAAAACACCCGCCCTCCCAAATAATTCCCCATATTTGTCCAACACCAAATACCGTACCTGATGTCACTAGTACCTAACGATTGGATCAAGGAAGATTTTTTAGCCCTTGTACTCGACTATGCCGCTCACGCTGACCTGGAGATTTCCTCCGCCGAGCGCGCCTACATGAAAAACCTGTGTGGCGAAGCCCACTGCGAAAAGGCTGCGGCTTTCAACGAGGCCCATTCGGATTACGACGTGGTGCAGGTACTCGCCGACATGAAGGAACAGTTCTTTCCGGGTGCCGAGGGTACCTCCCAACTGACCCAGCACCTACTGGTCCTCTTCCATGCCGACCACGACTACAGCCACCTGGAACACAGCCTCATGCGGGGGCTGCAGCGCCTTTGGTAGAAAAGTAACTTTCATGTTTTCGCTATCGTGATGTATGGTTATCTCTCATCAACATAAAATACTCTTTATCCACATCCACCGGACGGGCGGGTCTACCATCATCAACCTATTGCAGCAACAGCTAGGGGCTGAAGTAAGGGTAGTCTCCCAACACGGTAATGCCCGGACATCCGAATCCGAACTGCTGGAACACCATCCCGAGTACTTTACCTTTGGCTTCGTCAGAAATCCGTGGGCCCGGCTGCTTTCCTGGTACGCCCTCCTCAACAAGTGGAACCCCACAGACCAGGCAACTGCGCGGCGAAAATTTGAAGCGTTCCTCACCTGGGATAAGGCAGCTGCGCCTGCTGATCCGTTTTTTCATTACAATCAACTGGACTACTTCACCACTGGATGTGAACCGCCAACGGCCACGAAAATATACCGGTACGAAAATTATGCCGAAGAAACCCACCGGCTGTTCGCACGTTTGGGCTTCCCCCTGGCTCATATCCCCGTGATGAACGCTACGGCTGGCAAAGATTATCGGGATTACTACACCGCCAGAAGCATCGAATTGGTGCGGGAGAAATGCCAGCGGGATCTTGATTACTTTCAGTATGATTTTTAGCAGCGCAGTGCGCTGTTTTTATTTTGTCAAAGTCTACCAACTTACTATGGTATGAAGCGCAAAATGCTTAATATTGCCCGGTAATTCGGCCATTTGTTCAGAAAACCCAAACCTTAATGCCCGCAACAGCCCTTTTATCCGAATCCCTGGCCGTACAACGCGAACTGTTTGCCGAGCGCCTGGCCGCCTATCGGGAACAGGGTTTGCAGGTCTTCGCGTCGTCTTCTTTTCAAACCCACAGCATTCCAATGCTGCATTTGATCAGTGAATTGGACCGCAGTATTCCGGTGGTCTTTCTCCAAACAGGCTTCCATTTTCCGGAGACGCTCGCTTTTCGCGACCAGATTGCCGGGCAACTGGGTTTGCGGGTGATTAACGTAGAATCAGTTGTGCCCAAGCTGGCGCAGCGCGATCCGGCGGGCCGCTTTCATTTTGCCAGCGACCCCACCTATTGCTGCTACCTCAACAAGACCAAGCCGATGGAACCGATCCTGGCCCAGTACGATGTCTGGATCACGGGCGTGCGCAGCGATCAAAGCGAAAACCGCAAAAAATTCACCCTGGAAGCACCCGGACCCTTTAATACCTTGCGCTTTCACCCCATGCTTGATTGGACCAACAAAATGATCCACCAGTACCGCAAGGCCTACCAACTGCTCCCGCATCCGCTGGAAGCCAAGGGCTACCTGAGCATCGGCTGTGCCCCCTGCACCCAGCGGTTCAGCCTCGGGGAGGGCGACAACCGCGGTGGTCGCTGGGCCGGCCTCAAGAAAACAGAATGCGGCCTGCACACCGATCTGGCCACCCCCGGCAACAGCTGAGTGACCAAAACCTTTACCCCCTTACCCCCCTTACACTTTTACCCCCTTACACTTTTACCCCCTTTACACTTTTACCCCCTTTACACTTTTACCCCCTTACACTTTTACCCCTTTACACTTTTACCCCCTTACCCCCTCTCCATGAAAGTACTCCTCACCGGCGGCGCCGGCTACATCGGCTACGGACTGGTTCGGCAACTGATGTTTGCCCCCGAGATCAGCGAAATCATCATCTACGACAACCTGTCGCGGCGCAACTACGCTTTTTTCGACCACCAGAAGTTCATCGAAAAGCCCCTTCGCTTTGTGCACGGCGACATCCTCGATGGGCGTACCCTGCAGCAAACGCTCCAGGGTGTGGACGTCATTTTTCACCTGGCGGCTAAAGTGACCACTCCTTTTGCGGATACCGATGCCCATAGCTTCGACCAGATTAACCACTGGGGGACGGCCCAGGTAGCCTACGCTGCCGAACAAACCGACGTGCAACACCTGATCTACGTGAGTAGTGCTGCCGTTTACGGCGACACCGATACGGCCGTCAACGAAGATGCGATACCCGATCCTCATTCCTACTACGGCATCGCCAAGCTGGCGGGTGAAGAGCAGGTGCTGCGCCTGCAAAACAAGATGAAGGTGCAGGTGATTCGCTCTGGCAACGTCTACGGTTACAACCCTGCCTACCGGATCGACGCCGTGATGAACCGCTTCATCTTCGAGGCCCACTTCCAGGGGCGGGTGAGTGTGCAGGGCAGCGGTGAGCAACAGCGCTCCTTCCTGCACGTCGATAAACTGGCTACCGCCCTGCGGCAACTGCTCAATAGTCCGCTCCCTTCCGGCACCTACAACCTGGCAGAACACAATTTTTCCATCAATGATATTCTGCTTTCCCTGAAAATTTTATACCCCGATTTGGAGACCATCCTGATCAATCCCAATATGCCACGCCGCAACATCAGCCTGCAAGTGCCAGCTCGCCTGTGGAGCCAACTTTTTATTCCCGACATCAGCCTCCTCGACGAATTCCAGGCATTTCAGGCCGTCTTCGCCTTTCGGTCAAAATAGCGTCTTGTCCAAAAATCTTGTTAGCTTTGGGTTGTTTTTATCATTAGGAATTAAGATTTATGGAATCCTCGTTTGTTCCCAACTGGCTCCAGGCCTACGATCCGTTTCTGGTTCTGGGTGTCGGGTTGGTGTTAGCTGTGCTGGTGTTGTGGTTGCTTTTCGCGCTGGTGCGTGGTGGCGGCCGAAAACCAGCGGGCAGCGGGCTCGCTATCCAATCCTTTCAATTGGCACCGCTGGGGCGGGACGCCTACCTCAAAGTGGTCAATCCTGGTGTACCGGTTACCCTGAGTGCCGTTACCATTCTGGGTCGTGCCGATGTAACCGTTAAGAACGAGGTAGCAGGCCAGCTACTGGGCAGCGACGGTGCCTACAGCATCCTTCTGGAAGCCAGCGGCGCTGAACGGCTGTTGCCCAATTTTTCGGTACAATTCACTTTTGTAGATACCCAACGGCAGGCCTTCCTACAGGTTTTTACCCTGGATCCTATTAAAAGTGTAAGTTTTAAGCACAAACGCAGCTAGTGCGATTCCCTATACCTAAACAATAACTTTTGAAAAAAGTAGACATCCTGGCCATTGGCGTCCATCCCGACGACGTAGAACTGGCTTGTAATGGCACCTTGCTGCGTCACCTGGCCGCCGGTAAAACGGTCGGTCTGGTAGATCTCACCCAGGGAGAACTGGGCACCCGTGGCAGCGCTGCCATCCGGTCGGTTGAGGCTGCCCGGGCGGCTACCCTTTTGGGGGCATCTTTTCGCTGGAACCTCGGTATGGCCGATGGTTTTTTCGCACCGACGCCAGAAAATACCCGCAAAATTATCGGTGCCATCCGCGCCTGCCAACCCACCATCGTGCTAGCCAACGCCCTGAGCGATCGCCACCCCGACCACGGCCGCGCGGCCAAACTGGTGGCTGACGCCTGCTTTTACAGCGGATTGTCAAAAATCGAAACCACCAACGAAGCAGGGGAGACGCAGGCCAAATGGCGGCCCCAGGCCCTTTATCACTACATCCAGGATCACAACCTGACGCCCGATTTTGTGGTAGACATCACCGATTTTATTGATCGAAAGATGGACATCATCATGGCCTTCGGTTCCCAGTTCCACAACCCCACCGCGACGGAATACGCCCAGGAAGAAAGCACGCCCATCAGTGGCACCCAGTTCATGGATTTTCTCCGTGCCAAAGCAGCGACTTACGGCCGCATTGCCGGTTACGACTACGGCGAGGGTTTCAACGTGGCCCGGATACCTGGTGTGAAGAGCTTTTTCGACCTGGATTAGGCGTCCAATTGCTTAGCGCCTAAAACGTCAGCATGAATCCTATCCCTTCACCACTAAAAGACAGCCCCTGCAAGAGGGCCGGAATATCCTGGTTGCCCCTGGCGAGGAGGAGATAAGTCGTGAGGTCGAATGCCAGTAAAAAGCCACCCTGCAGCACAATGCTGCGGCCGAAGCCTTTGAGTCGTTCGGGCTTGTTGTCGGTGTTTTTACTCCGCTCCATCAGGTAGGCACCGCCCAGCATATAGCCCACGTCCAGCCCCGCGTTGAAGAGCAGGACTTTCTGAATGTGGTATTGCTCGTGGATCGTGGCGGCCAAATCGTAGCTGCCGGGGTCAGCCTGCAGGCTCGACCAGTAGCCAAAGCCCGCCAGGGTGAGGTTGATCACGTTCCAGCCGATGTTCATGTCGTGGAAGTAGCGGTCGGAATCCGTTGCCTTCCCGCGCAGGGCCAGCCCCGTACCCATGTTCCCCACTGCCCAGGCGCCCAGCACGAGCATGGCCGTTTGTTGCTGCTGAAGGCGGCGCTCGTTAAAGTTGGTCAGTTGCTGAGATTGACCCCAACTGAGCGTGGCGGCAAGCAGTAAGGCGAAGACGAAAAAATAGCGCATGGCAATAAGGTTTAAATTTGCTGGTTCTAAAAATGACCGGCACGTGGATTTAATTCCCAGTTAAAGCGTTTAGCAGCAGTGTTTGTTCACCCGTTTTTTTGAGTGGGTTTGGCTTGACTTTGAACAAAAATACCGATTTCGCCACCAGCTTCTTCACACAAGGCAAAATCTTATTGGGACAACGCTATTTATTCCGGGGCTTGGCAACTTTTTATTTTTAAATTTGCTGGAACTATGCATACCCTCGAACCGTTCATGGAGGAAATTCAGAAGCCATGTTGCACCAAACTGCTCAGTTGTACCGCGAATCTTTTGCAGGCTTACGCCGGGAAGTCTGGTATTTATCCCTGGTGTTGTTCATCAACCGGACCGGGGCCATGGTCATTCCCTTTCTCACCGTGTACCTGACCTCCCGTCGGGGATTTAGTTTGTCCGATGCCGGCCTGATCATGAGTTGTTTTGGGCTCGGCTCGGTGCTGGGCTCCTTCGTGGGGGGCTGGATTACCGACCGTTTTGGCTTCTACCGGGTTCAGCAGTGGACCCTGGTGGGCAGTGGGCTGATGTTCTGGATGCTGGGCCAGCAATCCTCTTTCTGGGGCATGTGCCTGGGGATTTTTGCCCTGAGTGCCGTCACCGATGCCTTTCGACCCGCCAACCAGGCGGCGCTGGCTTTTTACAGCCACCCCAAAAACCGGGCGCGGGCCTACGGACTGTTGCGTTTGGCCGTCAACCTGGGGTTCTCCATGGGGCCCGTCCTGGGCGGTTTGATTATTGCCGGGTTGGGCTACGAGTGGTTGTTCGTGGTCAACGGTTTCTCTTGTCTGTTCGCCGCCGTGGCTTACCGCCTGCTGCTGCCACCGGGCCGTGCCGAAGCCACCATCAGCGACCAGCCGGAGCGGCTCGTCGGCCCGTCGGCCTACCGCAACCGGCCCTTCATGCTGTTTGTCTTTTTTATTATGCTGGGTGCCGTAGCCTTCATGCAGTTCTTTGGTAGCCTGCCCGTTTACCTAAAAGAACAGCTGGGCTATACCGAAGGCCAGATCGGCTTACTGATCGCGCTCAACGGGGCTTTGATTGTCGCCATAGAAATGCCCCTGGTTCACAAAATGGGTCAGTATTTTCGGTCGCTGCCCATCATTATTTTCGGTTACATCTTGTTGGCCATTGGGTTCATCTTACTGCAAGGGGCTGCCTGGATGGTCATTTTTGGTGTTGCTTTTATTGTCTTTATTACCTTCGGTGAAATGCTCAGCATGCCATTTGCGAGTACGTTCACCGCAGCTACCGCCCCCGTTAGCCGCCGGGGCCAATACATGGGCTTGCTCAGCATTGGCTGGGCAGGTGCTTTTATTATTGCGCCTACGCTGGGTTTGCGTTGGGCGGAAGCCTTTGGCTTTTCTTCCCTCTGGCGGCTGGCGGCAGGCCTGGCGCTGGTAGCTAGCCTGGGTATTTACCTGGTGGATCGCTTTTCGACTTTCGGAACGGAGTTCCTGGGCCAGGACGAACCCATTGCCATCAAGCCACCCCTTCCCGACGGGCAACTGGCACCTCAGGAAGGGGTAACCCACGTCAGTATCATTCAATAAGCAAATAGAAAATGGCTTCCCGGTGTACCGGAAAGCCATTTTGTGAGGCCAACGGAAGGGGCGTTGCCGCTCATGCTGACTCATTCCTACCTTATAAAATGGCCATGGATTCAATGATCGTGCGCACCTGGGCTTCCGCAAAGCGCTCTACGATTTCGTCATCCATCAGCTGTAAAGCATCCTCGTAATTGTCAAAAAACAGGTGTTCCACCAGGAAGGCGGGCATACTCGTTTTGGTGAGCACGTAGAAGCGCGCTTCCTTGTCGTGGTCACCATCGGAGGTGTCGCTACGGTAGCGGGAAATGCGCTCGCCGAGCAATTCACTGACGTTGTTCCAGTGCAATTCGGCCACGGCATCAGAGGCGGTTCGGCCAGGAGAGGTGTACACCTCAAAGCCCCGGGCACTGCCACCACCTGCATTGGCGTGGTTGGAGATGTAGAGTGATTTGGCGACTTTCCTGGCGTACCAGTTGGCGAGTTCTACCCGGTAGGCCAGGCTGACGTCCAGGTATTCGTGGCTAACCAGGTAGAAAGGAATACCCAGCCGACCGAGTTTGAGGGCTACCCGATTGGTCAACGTCCGGTTGAAGACGCCTTCGTAGAACCAACCATTGTTGTGGAATCCCCCCTGGCTGAATCGGTGCTCTTTGCTGGGAGAGGTAACGTAATTGCCAGCAGGATCGAGACCGCCGTGTCCGGCATCTAAAAAAACAAGAAAATAATTGACCATGGGTAGAGGTATTGGTTTGTCTGCTAAAGTACCGCAATTTTAGCCGATTTTCAGTTTCTTTGCGGCACATTTTTAAATGAAGCATTTATGAAGCGTTACCTATTCTTGTTTTTTTTGGCAGTTACCCTGGGCTGGTCTTGTAACAAAGAAGACCAGGCGGAAACCGACCGCAACCGGATCGTCCAGTACCTGGCCGACAATAACCTGACGGCTATCGAGGACGATACGGGCCTGTTTTATATTATCGAGGTGCCAGGTGGCGCTGAGAAACCCGTCCTCAGCGACCGGGTAACGGTAGGCTACAAAGGCTACCTGACCAACAAAACGGTATTCGACCAGACCGCCGCCAACCAACCCGTTGCCTTTTTTCTGGACCAAGTCATCGTAGGGTGGCAAATAGGTATTCCAAAATTTGGTCGTGGGGGCTCGGGTATCCTGCTTGTTCCTTCGCGCCTGGGCTACGGCGACCGGCGTGTCGGTTCCATTCCCGCTAATTCGGTACTTATCTTCGAAGTGGATTTAATCAATTTCTAGCGCAGCTGGGTCAGCTGCTAGAATGGCGTTTGGGTAGCAATGGTCCGCCGACCTCAGGGGCGGCTGCTGGTAAAAAACCGTTTATCCTTGTTTTCGGGCGTAAGCAGGCGGTAAGGCCGGTCGTTGGGCGGCAAGAGCAGGCAACAATCCCAGCAATTGTCGATAATGTGTACACCCTGGCCCAACGACCCCTCGTAGAGCAGGATATCCTTCGGCACTTTGGGGTAGGCCTCAAATGTGTCTTGGGCGGGATCCCACGGGAAATATTTTTCCTGAACCAGGATCTTGGCTGCACCGAGGTTGATGACGTACTGGCCAGCGCCAAAACGGGCATCCAGCAGGTGTTCACCTTGTTCAAAATGGAGGTTGTTGCGCAAGCGACTGCTCCGCAAAACGGTGGCCGTACCCGGCGCCAGCCGCAACGCAGTGCCATTGATTTGGTAGTGGGCCTCCGTTTCGTTGCCGTTGTAAACGAGCATCCGGGTGGTGAAAACACCGAGGAACTGCAACACGACCGGCGATAAAAAATAGCCAACCACGGCTACCAGCAGCAGGCCGATTATCCATTGCTTCATCATCATTTTTTGATTCTTGCTTTGACAAAAGTATTGAGGGCCAGGATAATGGAGGAAAAAAGAGCAATACGCGCAATGATATCGCCCCAACGCACGTAAAAGGTGATGGCATCATTCAGGGTCAGTTGCCCGCGGATAGCGACTGCTTCATTGTACCGGGTCGCCTGGGAAATATCGCCCCGCTGGTTGATAAATGCGGAGCTACCCGTGTTGGCGGAGCGCGCAATACTCCGGCGCGTTTCAATAGCCCGCAGGCTGGCGTAGTAGAGGTGCTGGCGGTAGCCGGCGGTGTTGTCCCACCAGCCGTCGTTGGTCATAATGAAAGCGGCCTGGGCACCTGCCCGGACGTAGCCGGTAAAGTATTCGCCGAAGATGGATTCGTAGCAAATAACGGGCGCAATATTGGCTGTTTCGCTGGTGAAAACCGAGCGTTCGGGTTGGATACCCAAACCTGCCGTGGTGCCCCCCAGGTCGTCGACAAATGATTCCATAAAGAAGAACACCTGCTTAAAGGGAAACTGCTCCGGCCCTGGAACCAGCTTGGATTTGCGGTAGGTTTGCGCGGGAATTTCGCGGTTCAGCGGCATTTGCGCAGCCAGGTTCATGATCTCAAATTCGATGGTCTGCCCGCCGCGCTGCCGCTGCCGGGTAGCTTCGGTACGGGGTTCGCCGGGCCGGAAATCGTGGTACGCATTTAGGCCCGTTACCAACTTCAGGTGAGGAAATTCAGCCAGTGCCCGGTAGAGTTTACCGGACAATTGAGCTTCCCAAACGTCTTCCTCCCGGACGAAACCGTAGGTCGTTTCCGGCAAGACAAGGTAATTGACCTGGGTGTCCAGCAACGGTTTACTCAGCGCCAGGACGCGGTTCAACTGCTGTTCTTCGGGTACGGAAAATTTTTGGTAGTGGGGTTCGTAGTTGGGTTGCACGACTACGACATCAATGGTTTTACCCCTTTCCTGGTAGCTGGCGTAAAGGACGACCGAAACCACCAACAGCAGCAGCACCAGTGCCATCGTTTTACTGGCTACGGTGCGGGTCGGTTGTCCCTGGCGGGCGGTAGTCCACCACTGGAAGGCATACAGGTTGGAGAGCCAAATCCAAAGGCTACCCCCGAATACCCCCGTGTAGGCGTACCACTGCACCAGGCTCGGATACTGGGCCCAACCGTTGCCGAGGGTGAGCCAGGGCCAGGTAAGTTCCCAGTTGAGGTGCATGTACTCGAAAGTGAGCCAGTAGGCCACCAGGCTGGCGTAGCCCAGTTTGGGCATGTGCCGGTTCGTGAACAAGAACAGCAACCAGGGGAGGCACATCAGGAAACTGTTGACAAAGTTGGCGAACAGCCCCGCCGCGAAGCTGGTATTCATCACCCAGTAAGTGGCTACGATGTTCCACAAAACCAGCGCGTGGAAGACGTAGCCCAGGAGCTCCCGCTTACGGGCACCCGTTTTTTGTCGCCATTCGGCTTCGAGGACCAGCAAAGGAACCCAGCCAACAAGCAACAAAAAAGGGAAAGGCACCAGCCCCGGGAAGCCCAACCCCAGCAGCAGCCCACTGGCCGTGGCCAGCAAGAGTGGCCGTCCGGAAAAATCGCTGTCCCGACCCCGTTGCCACCGGTACCGTAGGAGTACCACCGCCGTCCAGGTGCTGAGCAACCAAAACAACGGGCGGTAGCCCCAGAGCTGCTCGGCCGCCGCCAGCCGGAACATATCATAAGACAACCCGGCAGAAAACACCAGGAGCAGCAAGCTGGCAACCAGCAGGCGCTGCCGCAAAGAGGAACTGACCGTGCCAGTAGTAGGGGATAGCAAAGGATTTTTCATGGGGAGCAAAATTAAGCTAAACCATTTACATGCAGCGGCCGCGGCCAGTTATTATTTTATTAAATGCCCGCCAAATGAGCGGGGAATTTTTATACCTTTGGTAAGTCATGAAAAATGAACCCGCGCTAATATTTTTTTTGCCCGACTTAAATTGCTGAAAAATGTCAGCGCATCAACACTAGGTATGAAATCCAAAATCAAAATTGCCCTGCTGATTCTTGCTGGCCTGTTCCTGCTGGTACAGTTCATTCCCGTCGATCGCAGTACCCCCGAGGTCGTGCCGGCACAAGATTTTCTCACGGCCGTCAACGCGCCTCCGGCGATGGCCAGCCTCATCAAAAATACCTGCTACGACTGCCATTCCTACCAGTCGGAATACCCCTGGTACGCCCGGGTGGCTCCCGTCTCTTTTTGGATCCAAGGCCATATCAACGAAGCGCGCAGCCACCTCAATTTTTCGAAGTGGACAACCTACGAACCCGCTAAAGCCGCCCACAAGCTGGAAGAATGTTTCGATGAAGTGAGCAGCGGTGAAATGCCTATGGCGTCTTTTACCTGGATACACCCTGAAGCGCAATTGTCGGATGCACAAGTCAGCGCGCTGGCGCAGTGGTTCCAGCAAACTTATCGCAGTACGGTTCAGTAACCGGCGTTCACGCCGATTTTTAGCTCACAATCTGTCTACGACTATGCTTGATCGAATTTATGTTGCGGCTACCAGCCAGCACGTGGGTAAAACCACTTCTACCCTGGGCATTGTAGCTGCTATTCGCGACCGGGGTTTCAACGTCGGCTACTGCAAGCCCCTGGGGCAGGAATTTGTCGACCTCGGCGACCTTAAAGTAGACAAAGATGCGCTGCTCTTTTCGCGGAACATGGATTTCGATTTGTTTGCAGAACTACACAGCCCCGTCATTTTGGGGCGCGGCGTGACCACCAGCTTTTTAGAAAATCCTTCCCTTTTCGACTTCCCGGCGCGGGTCATGCACGCCTCCCGCACCTTGCAAAGTATGCACGATGTAGTGGTCTACGAAGGTACCGGACACCCCGGAGTAGGCAGCGTGATCGGTCTCTCCAATGCCGATGTGGCCAAGATGTTAAATGCCTCCGTGATCATGATCGTGGAAGGGGGCATCGGGAATACCATCGACCGGTTGAATGTCAACCTGTCTCTCTTTCGGGAGAAAGGGGTGCCCATTGCGGGAGTTATCATCAATAAAGTGTTGCCCGAAAAATCAGATCGCGTGCGGGAGATGGTTGGTAAAAAACTTAACCAGTGGGGCATTCCACTAATGGGTATCCTTCCCTACGATAAAACACTCGCCAATCCTATTATGGAAGGCGTCCGGCTGGCCATTGACGGGGTCGTCATTATGAATGGCCATAACCTGGACAACAAAGTTGAAAATATTGCCTCGGGTTCGCTGATCGAAAAAAAGGAATTTGACGACCTGCAAAACCTACTCCTCATTGTAAGCCACCGCCGCCTGGAGAGCGCCATCGAATCCCTGCAGGAAATCGACCGCAAGCACCCCGATCAGGAATTGAAGCTGGCGGGCATCGTGGTCAACGGCGAAAATGATTTCATTGGGGAACTGCAGCAGTTTGTCCCCTGCCAGGATTATATCATGATGCACGAGATTCCACTGATCGCTACCCAGCTGGATACTTACGGATCAGCCCTGAAAATCAGCCAGATGGAAGTGAAGATCAATACCCGTACCCCCTGGAAAGCCCGGCGGGCCGTGGAACTCATTAAAGATTACGTCAACTTGGACGGTCTGTTTTAGGATACACAAAAGAACCGTTCATCCCGGTGTTTTGCCTGCTGGTCTAAGTCCCTTTCACCTTTGGGAAATAAAAGGCATATTTGTAGCAACACTAGCTATGGAAAATACTGTACACCAAGACTGGCTTCAAAAATTGCGGACGGGCGACCATTCGGCCCTGGCGCCGATTTTCGACCAGCAGTACGAACCGGTGTGTAAGGCTATTTTTCGCTTTGTGCAAGATCCCGGGCTCACCGAAGACCTCGCTCAGGAGGTTTTTGTCCGCTTTTGGGAAAAACGGGCCGATATTCATATCGACGCTAACCTCGGCGCTTACCTGAGTCGTATGGCCGTCAACGAAGCCCTGGCTTACCTCCGTAAAAAAAGCCGCTACCTGGCCGACGAGCTTCCCCTTCACTTGCCCGGTCACGTAGCAGCTACGGCCGATGAACAGCTGGCTACGGCCGAATTGTCTGCCCGCATCACCACTGCCATCAACAGCCTGCCTCCTGGCTGTCGGACGATCTTCCAACTCAGTCGCTTCGAAGAAAAAACCTATCAGGAAATCGCCGATACCCTGGGCATCTCCATTAAGACCGTCGAGAACCAGATGGGTAAAGCGCTTCGCATCCTGCGGGAAAAATTGGGCGATTACCTGATGGTATTCCTGTTTTAGCGCTACGCCAAAGAACGGAACCCGCTTAATTCGTCGCGAAAAACTTATATTTGCGGCGATAAAGAGACGGTTTTGCCAGCACAACAATTACCAGCGAACCAATAAAAAGGTACGATTTGAGAAAATAGCGGCCCAAAAGCAGCAGTTTTCCGTCAAATTTGTGATTTTTGTAATACAATCCCTTCGCAAACGCCATCTTGCCCCCCCAGTAAGCTGTTGGAAAATCATCCGGTAACTTTTATTAGCAGGTTATCCTGCTTTAAGTAATGGGCTTGTTTTTTTAAAGCCTAAGTAGTAGTTTATAATCATTCCCTATGAGAAACAAACTGATCTGGTTCGGGCTATTGCTGTCCGGTGCCTTAGCAGCCCAACCCAAGGCGGAGCTCAGTATTTTGTTAGGTGGCGCAACTTACCTCGGTGATCTGGAAGTGGCGGACCGTCTGCCAGATTTGGGGTTGGCAAAATTTTCACCAGGTATTCAGGTGGGACTGCCGCTGGGTTACACCTGGCAGGTGCGAGCCGGTATTCAGTATGCATCCTACGCTGGCAGCGACGCCAATAGCACTTCAGCAGCTTTCCTGGCCCGCAATTTTTCTTTTACCGGCCAACTCTTTGAGGGTCAGGTTAACCTGCGTTGGGAGCCTTTTGCACGCCGCCGGTTTCCTGTCACGGGTGGATACAAGAACATCATTTCTCCTTATCTTTTTTTGGGAACGGGTTTGACTTTTCATAACCATACCACCCACTATGGCAATCCGGGGGTCGACGGTTTCCCCGATCGGATCCGGCGAGATATGCGGGCAAAAGCATCCCCGGCGCTGGTGCTTCCTTTCGGTGGCGGGATCCGTGTCGACCTCAGCAAACACGTCAGCCTGGGTCTGGAGGTGGGTGCCCGCAAGCTTTTTACCGACCACCTGGACGGCGTATCCTTCGCCGGTAATGCCAGCAAAGACGACTGGTACCTGGTGGGTGGCCTAACCCTGAGCTACCGCTGGAGCAAGCCCGATTACGACCGCGATGGATTCCTGGACGATGTCGACCGCTGCCCCCAGCAGGCTGGCGTAGACTATACCGGTGGTTGCCCCGATGCCGATGGCGACCGTATTCCCGACCAGGAAGACCAGTGCCCCTACCAGCCCGGCAAGCCCGCGGCCCTGGGCTGCCCGGATAGCGACTTTGATGGGGTGCCCGATTTTCGGGATGACTGCCCCGAAATACCCGGCCAGGCCTCCGGCCGGGGCTGCCCCGATGCCGACGGCGATGGACTGGTGGACGATGCCGACCTGTGCCCCTACTGCGCGGGCGGGAGCCAATTGTCGGGTTGCCCCGATGCCGATGGCGATGGCGTGGAAGACGCCCGCGACCGCTGCCCCAACCTGCCAGGACTGCTCGAAGGCGAAGGTTGCCCTTACCTGGATGGGGATCGCGATGGGGTCCCCGACGATACCGACGAATGCCCAACCTTGGCTGGCCCTGCCACTCTCAACGGCTGCCCCGACACCGACGGCGATGGGCTGCCCGACAGCATCGATAAATGCCCGGAACTGGCAGGTACGCTGGCCGCGGCGGGTTGCCCCGAAGTGACCGAGGAGGTCAAAGGCACCCTGGCCTTCGTTGCCAAAGCCGTCCAGTTCGAGACGGGCAGCAACCGCCTGAAAGCAACTTCCCTGGTGAAGCTGGACACGCTGGTTGTCATACTGGTGGACTATCCCTACCTCAACCTGACCATCGCTGGCCATACCGACAGCCGGGGCAACGACGCCGCTAATTTGCGGCTCTCCCAGGCGCGGGCCAAAGCCTGCTACGATTACCTGCTTAAGCAGGGCGTACCTGCGGAACGAATGACCCACACCGGTTTCGGCGAAACCCGCCCCCCGGCTTCCAATGCCACCGAAGCGGGTCGCCGCCAAAACCGCCGCGTCGCTTTTGAATTGTTGGTACGGCAATAGGAGCGGGGACGAATGGGCGCTGCAATTGCTCACTGACGAGCTGCTGCCACCCCGGCTACCCGGCCACCCTGCTGACGAAGATCAACGCGTGGGGTGATACACCTTACTGCCCCTCAAATAGGCTGATCTTACCTTTATGGAAAGATTAGCCTATTTGATTATGAGCGCAACTTACCGTTTGGCAATAGCCGTTAGTTTACTACTTGCCTGCCTTCTTTATCTGCCAACAGCCCGTACCCAAACCGCGCTACCCAAGGATAAATACCTGACTTTTTCGGTGTTCAATGCGGGTACTTTGCTGCCGGGGAACGGGACGCTGGGCATCTTCACTACGCCGGTACACCCGGGCCTGTCCGTGGGGATGGAATTCCGCTACAACCGCGATACCCTGAAACAGTGGTTCCAGACGGCGACGGTGGGGGTTTTGTACCACCGCTACGTCCAAACCGCAATCCAACTGTACAGCGAAACGGGGTTCCGCAGGTTCATCTGGTCGGGACTGAGCGCAGAGTTGCGCCTGGGCGGTGGGTACCTGCACGCCATTCCCGCCGTCGATGTGTTCGAACAGCGGGCCAACGGAACTTACCGGCGGCAGCAGACTATCGGCCGGGCGCAAGCTATGGTTGGCGGGACTTTCGGGCTGGGCTATACCCTGCGGCACGCCACTGTTCCCCTGCGTTTTACCATCGACTATCACTTTTATCTCCAACTCCCATTTGTCCGGCAGTACGTACCGCTCCTGCCCGTAACGACCTTGCACGTGGGCGTGGCTGCTCCCTTGTCTATCTTTCAATAATCGTTCAGACTGGTTCGCGGTGATTTTTGTACCCCAAAAAAGCAAGCAATGAAAACCATCAAGCGTATCGCAAGTGCCCTGGCCGTGTTGGCGCTTTTATTTTTCGCCTGTGAGCAACCCGAAATTGGGCCTACGGTCTCGTGTGCCGCACCTCCCCCAACGGTTCACCCCAAGGCCGCTGTCTACCAGGCGGTATTGGACGAATACACGGCTCAGGGGTTACCGGGCATTTCCGCGCTGGTACGCGACGATTGGGGCGTCTGGATCGGTGCGTCCGGAAAAGCGGATATCGCCGCCGGAATCGATATGGCAGGGTGTACCGTTTCCAAAGCAGCCAGTATTACCAAGACGTTTGTGGCTACGCTAACCCTGCTGTTGGTAGAAGAAGGCGCGTTGTCGCTGGATGCCCCACTCACCAAATGGCTTTCGGGTGAGGTTGTAGAGCGGGTGCCCAATGTGCGGAGTTGTACCGTCCGCCAACTGCTCAACCACACGACGGGTATCCCCGACTTAATTGATGAGGATGCCTTTTACTTGGGTGTACTCAATGATCCGGCCAAAAAATGGACCCCGGACGAACTCATCACTTACGTTTTTGATGACGATCCCCTCTTTGCGCCGGGTACCGATGTGCGTTATTCCAACACCAATTACCTGCTCCTGGTCATGGTTATTAACCAGGCAACGGGCCGCGACCACGCGCAGTTGCTTCGGGAAAAAGTGATCGAGCCCCTCGGCCTGAGTCATACGTACTACTACTGGCACGATCCGCTGCCCCTCCATGTGGCGCAGGGATACTTCGACCTCTACAACAACGGTACCATCCTGAACCTGACCAACTACAATACGGGGAGTGGGAATGGCTACGGCGGGATTTACGCCAACGTCGAAGACCTGCAGACCTTCATCGAAGCGTTGGTATACCAAAAAACGGTGCTTTCTCCGGAGAGCCTGGCCGAAATGCTCACCTTTACGGCGCCCGAAGCAGGTGCCAACCGGGCCAATGGCCTGGGAATCTTCCGCGACTTCCTGGAACGGGCACCCGACCAGTTTGCCTACGGGCACCGCGGGCGGGACCTCAGTTATACGGCAGATATGTACTGGTTTCCCAACCAAAATTACACCATGACCTACCTGGTCAACTACGGCACCGACGCCAAGAGCAGCCTGCGGTCCGTGTTTTTTGATTTCCGCACGGCTATGGTGGACGCGATAATGGAACCTTGAGCTCGGAATAAAGACGGCTAACTAAGCAGGAATAGTGATCAGGCAATGGGTGGTGGCCAATTTTTTCGCCGGACGGCGTATACCAGTTCGTCGAAATATTCACCGTTTTTGTAAAGGGTTTTTTCGAATTTTCCTTCGAGCACAAACCCGGCCTTTTCCAGTACCCGTTGCGAGGCCAGGTTGGTGCCGAACGGGCGGGCAAAAATCCGGTCAATGAGGTAGGTGCTAAAGGCAAAGTCGAGGATTTCCGGGATGGCGCGCATGACAATCCCCTGCCCCCAGAACGGTTCGGCCAGCCAGTAACCCAGTTCGGCATTTTTTTCGTAGATATCCGCCTGTGGATGAATACCAATGCCCCCAGCCGCCTGGCTGGCTACTTCAATGGCAAAAAGATGGACGGGGTTGTCCTGGTTGGCAAGGGCAATGAAGGAACGACCGTCTTTTTCGGTGTACGGAAAGGGGAATTTATTCGTCAGGTTTTTCGCGACGTTCCAATTGTTGGCGTACTGCACCAGGCTGTCCAAATCGGTAATGGCCCAGGGCCTGATTTTGAAGGGAGTCATAGGCTTGTGGTAGATTGTGAAACGGTCAAACGCCCGCTGCTATCCTGTTGGTTCCTTTTTGCCAAGGTTTTTTTTTCCTGATTTCAAACGGACCGCGCACTACCTATAAACCGGCAAAATGCTGCCCCTCGCGTGCCAGTCGGCGCAACAACGGGCTGCAGCGGTACCGTTCTTCGTGGTATTCGCGGTAGTGGGCATCCAGTTGTGCGACCACGTAGGGGAGGCCCAGTTCGTTGGCCCAGGCCAGCAGGCCCCGCGGATAGTTGACGCCCCGGGTCATCGCCAACTCAATGGCAGCTGGCGTAGCAACACCCAGGTAGACGGCATCGGCTGCCTCGTTGATGAGCATGACCAGGATGCGGTGGAGGATGGCCTGGCCCAGGGCCGGGTCCGTATTTGGGAGGGGAGGGGTAGCTCCGCTGGCGTAATCGTAGAAGCCCCGCCCGGTCTTGCGGCCCAGGTAACCGGCGTCCACCAGGCGTTGTTGCGTAAAGCTGGGCTTGTAGCGGGGATCGAAGTAGAAGGCGGTGAAAACCGTTTCGGTTACGAGGTAGTTGACATCGTGGCCAATGTAGTCCATCAGGGCAAAGGGCCCCATGCGGAAGCCGCCGAGTTCGGTCATGGCCCAGTCGATGGTCGCAATATCTGCCAGGCCTTCGTCGTAGATGCGCAGGGCCTCGCCGTAGAAAGGCCGGGCGACGCGGTTGACGATGAATCCGGGGGTGTCTTTGGCCAGCACGGGAATTTTACCCCAGTCTTGCATCAGTTGCAGGGCCCACTGCGTTGTTGTGGGGTCGGTCTGTACGGCGGGTATCACCTCCACCAGCGCCATCAGGGGTGCCGGATTGAAGAAGTGCAGCCCGAGTACGCGCCCGGGCTTTTTGCAGGCCGCCGCGATGGCCGTCACGGCCAATGAAGAGGTGTTGGTCGCCAGGACAGCGTCTTCCCGGAGCAGACCTTCGAGTTCTTCGAAGAGGGCTTTTTTGACGTCCAGCCTTTCCACAATGGCCTCGATCACCAACCCGGCCACGCTCAGGTCAGCCTGGTCGAGGGTATAGCAAATCCGTTGCTGGATGGCTGCCGCCTCCGCTGCCGTCAGGCGCCCCTTCTCGACCTGGCGATCCATGATCCGGGTCAGTTCCGTCTGGGCACGCCGCAAGGCATCGGGCTGCTTGTCGTATAACAGGACCTGGTGGCCTGCCGTGGCCGCCACCTGTGCTATTCCGCTGCCCATGGCGCCACTGCCTACTACACCTACAATGATCATAAACTGTTTTTTGGATACCCGCAAAGTTAAAGACTTCTCGTAGTAATTCGGACAGTTCTTCACTTTTAGCAGCGATTACCGCCCGAACGGTGTACTTTTGTGCCTGAAACATCCAATACAAATTATAATGAAAAAGCTATTCCTCCTAAGCGCCCTCGCGCTCTTTACCTTCCTGAGCTACACGCAGGCGCAAGCCGTAGCCAAGACAATTGTGGTAGAACATTTTACCAACTCCCGTTGTGGTATCTGTGCCAGTCGCAATCCCGGCTTTTACGCCAACCTGAACCAACAGGAAGGCGTGCTGCACCTGGCTATCCACCCCAGCTCGCCTTACAACAGCTGTATCTTTTACCTGGCCAACCCGGTAGAAAACGATGCCCGCACCAATTACTATGGTATTTACGGCGGTACACCAAGGTTGGTTATTGAGGGCGTAGTGATTTCGGCCGGAACCAATTATGGCAACGCCAGCATTTTTACCCCCTACCAAAACCAAACCACCCCCGTCAGCCTGCGTATCCGCCAAACCAAGGAACAAGGGATGATGACCGTATCGGTTACCATTAAGGCCGAAGCCGACAATACCATCGGCGATGCCCGCCTGTTCCTGGCGGCTGCCGAAAAGCGCGTGGTTTACAACGCACCCAACGGTGAAGGCGAACACCACGACGTCTTCCGCAAGACCTTCAACGGCGAACCTACCGGCGCCACCGTCGCGGTACCCGCCATTGCTGGCGATTCCCTGGTCATCACCGGTATGCTCACCCCCGACGCCAACTGGGTATTCGACCAACTCTACACCATGGCCATCCTGCAGTCGGCTACCGACCGCGAGGTGTTCCAGGCTGCCGCCGCCGCTCCCTCCGACAACGAACCCCTGGTCGGTACCTTCGAGGTGAACGAACTGGCAGCCAGCATCTTCCCCAATCCGGTAACCGACCTCCTGCAGGTGCGGCTGGCGGGTAGCGAAAAAGCCCGGGTGCGCCTCTACAGCACCCAGGGTGTGTTGCTCCAGGAGCAAAGCTTTGTGGGCCAGGTCAGCCTGGACGTCGCCACCTACCCAGCGGGCATCTACTGGTTGGAAGTGGAAGCAGCTGGTAAGCAGGCCGTGCGCAAGATCGTGAAGTAATTTGCTTCCAATGAAATAGCTGTTAACCCCCCAAGGGGGAGCCAACCGCAAAGGGGCAAGGGTGTTCAGTCACCCTTGCCCCTTACCTTTTTTCCAAACCCCTCCAACCTTTCCACTTCAACCCTTCCTAAAAAGCAGGACAATACACCTTGCTACAGGCACTGCGGCCAAACTGGTAGTTCAGCATAAGCTCCAGGCTCTGGGGTCCGCCGGCCAGGGTTTTCATGCCGCCGTCGTAGTTGAAGGTCAGTTGAAAGGTGTCGTAGACGAGGCCAGCGGTGAAGACGTAGGCATCGCTGCGCAGCCCTTCGAAGCCCCGCGCGCTGCGGTAGCCAGCACCCAGCCGGAAGGTGAATCCACCCCCTGGTTTCATCAGAAAAGTAATATTGCTGAGCAGCTGGCGGTGTGGATCTTGTACCCGGTAAATGCTTTGGACGGATACCCCGGCCTTTTTGGGCATCCAGGTGAAGCTGCCGTGGCCCACAAAATGAGAATTGATGGTACGGCCCAGGCGGCCATCATTGATGCCGAGCAACGACCAGTTGGGCCGGTTGAGGTGCTTGGCGGCGAAACCCACCTGAAAGCCCCAGTCGCCCCGCTCGGTAGGGGCGAAGGTGAGGGCTACGCCGGCACCCCAGTCGGCCACCGCAGTGGTGCTACTCCCTTCAATTTCGCTGGGCAGATCCGGATGGTCGAATTGCTCATCGAAGGACAGGTCATTGATGTCGAGGCGGTGGGTAATAAAGCCCGCTTCCGCACCCAGCAGCAGGTAGCGAACCTGGTCGCTACGCTGGTCCAGTACTTTGATGTAGGCCACCGACAGGCTGCCGTCCAGCCGCTGGAGCGGTAAGTCGCCGCGCTCGTCGCCCACCACGGCGAGGCCCAGCGCCAGGTAATTGCCTTTAAAGGGCAAACAAAAGCGGTGCTCCAGCCCTGCGGAATAAGTGCGAAAAGCACCCTGCCGCCCCAGTAGGTTGGCCCACTGCTGGCGGTGACTCAGCGACAAGCGCCAGTCGTTGTTGTTGATCTGTCCGGTCAGCGCCGGATTGACGCCCAACGGATTACCGGCAGCAAATGAAAAATGAGGGTCCTGGGCCACCAACGACAGGGCCAGGAAGTGGAGACATAACAAGACGGGCAGCGACTTTTTCATACGGTTCATTTAAGACGGTAACAGAATGGTGGGGATCTTAACGAAGGAGCAACACATCACCCGAAAAGCGCTCCGGTGCTACCTGGTCCACGTACCTGACCGTTACCTGGTAGACGTAAACGCCGGGAGCCACGTCCGCATCGCCCATTTTGCCATCCCAGCCGTAGGCCCGGTCGTTGGGCGGAAAGTTTCGGGCTTCGAAGAGCAGGCCGCCCCAGCGGTCGAAAATCTGGAAAGACTGGATTTCCACAATCGCCTGGGGGTTGGCACTCCTGACGCGGAAAATATCGTTGCGGCCATCCAGGTTGGGCGTGAAGGCGTCGGGCAGGAAAATATCCCGGCTCCCGTCCACCAGCACCAAAACGGTGTCCCGGTTGGTACAGCCGTTCTCATTGGTCATGGTCAGCTCGTAAAAGGTATCGTAAAAGGGTTGGGCGGTAGGTTCCGGGCAGTCGGCACAATCAACCTGATCGGCGGGAAACCAGGAGAACGTCGGCACATTGGCGGTGTAGTCGGTGGTGAAAGTCACCGTTTCGCCCAGACCGATGCGCACGGTATCTTCCACGACATTCAAGGCCGTGGGGTCGGGCTCGAAGACTTCGTAGTCGGCAAAAGCCGGGCACCCTTTGCTATCCAGCAGCTGCAGGTCGTAGCTGCCTGGCCCCAGGTTGTCGAAGCGGGTCACGTTGATCCCGCCCGCCGAATAGTCGTTTCCATTGACCAGTACCAGGTACGGAAAGGTCCCTCCAGCTACGTCCGTGAGCACAATCGCGCCATCATTTTCTCCATAACAGGAAATGTGCAGCACGGAATCGCGGAAAGTAAGCGGATCGGGCTGGGCCAGGGGAACTTCCGTGAGCTGGGTACAGCCCTGGGCGTCGGTCAGGAGTAGGGTATAGGTGCCGGCCAGCAGGTTGTTGATGGCGTTGGCCGCACTGCCGGTATTCCAGCTCAGCTGATAGGGTTCCGTGCCACCGACAATGCCCCCGACCACCAGACGGCCGTCGGATCCAGCGAAGCAAGACACGTTGGTGGTCTCAATGGTTGCCGTCAGGGCGGGCGGTTCGGCGAGCAGGAGGGTGGTGTCCCAGCGGCAGTTATTCACATCGATCAGGTTGACGGTGTAAGTACCGGCGACCAAATTTTCTATATCCGCCGTCGCGGCGCCGTTGGACCAGTTGTAGCTGTAGGGCGCCGTTCCCGACCAGGTAGAAAGGTCGATGCTGCCGTCGTTCCCGCCGGCACAACGCACCTCCTGGATGCTGGCCGTCGCCGCCACGGGCGGAAAAACGGTGATGGTTTGCCGGGCGGTATCGGCACAGCCGCTACTGCCGGTTACCAAAAGTTCAACGGTGTAGACGCCGGCGTCGGCGAAAGTATGGCTCAGGTTGTCGGCAAAGGAGGTGAGGCCATCGCCAAAATCCCAGCGGAGGCTGGCAACCGGTCCCGTACTGCTACTGGCAAAGGCCAGCGGTACGCCTGCACACACCGTGGCGGTGGCGGTTTGCAGAATGGCCGTTGGCGTAGGGTCGATGGTAATGGACTGCGTAAGTTCCGCCTGGCAGATGCCGCCAGCAATAGCGGTGAGGGTGACGGTGTAGGTGCCCGCGGCCGGGTAGAGGTGGATGGGGTGGGTGAGGGTCGAGGTCGTGCCATCACCGAAGTCCCACCGGTAGCTGTCGGCGCGCAGGGATTCGTTGGTAAAATGGATGGAATCGGGAAAGCAGCCGTTCATCGTAGCAAAACGAAAAGCCGGGAGGGGCAAATCGCGTACGTATACTGGTAGGGTCAGCGTGTCGGTACAGAAGTTGTCGTCCTGCACGATTTGGGTGACCGCAAAAGCCCCGGGGGTGGCGTATACGTGGTTGGTGACGCAGTCGGCGCTGTTGTTGCCGTCGCCCAGGCGGTAATTGCAGGTTAGGTTATCGCCCACTGCCGTGCTGGTGAGGGTGATGGCTGCACCCAGGCAGAGGGAATCGGTGAAGACGAAGCCAGCAGCAGGAGGCGCGAAAATTTGTACCGGCTGGCACAAGGTCGCCGAGCAGGTGGTAGCGGCCGTGGAAAACACCGTCAGGCAAACCTGGTAGGTCCCCGGTTCCTGAAAAACGTGTAGCGGCGCAGTTTCCGAAGAATTGGGAGAGCCGTCGCCAAAATCCCACGAAGTCTGGGTGATGCCTACACTGGTATTCCGAAAGCGGAGGGCGTCGCCGGGGCAACCAAAGGCGGGGTTCTCCCACTGCGCTACCGGTCGTTCCACCACCGTCACCGGTTTGGAAAAACGATCCGTTCCGCAACCAAAGGCCTGCTGGGTGACGGTATACACACCCGGGCTGGCGTAGGTGTAGACCGGATTGGACTCGGTCGTCGTGTTGCCGTCGCCAAAATCGTAGACAACCGGTACCCCGCTGGTGGCGAAGTTGACGAAGTTGACGCTGTCGCCCACGCAGACCACGAGTGGGAAGGTATTGAAGAAAGCCCGCACATTGGTCGGCACCACCACCACCGGCTGGCACAGGGTATCGCTGCCGCAGGTGTTGGTGATGACCAGGCAAATGGCAAGGGTGTCGGCAACCTCCGTTGTATAGGCAATGACGGGTTCCAGGGAATCCGTCGAGATCAGCTGGTCGTTGAGGTACCAGGCGTACTGGTCGGGGTTGCCCCGCGACACGTTGGCCAGCAGGATGGTATCGCCCGAGCAGTACTGGTTTTGGTCGATACCCAGGCGGGAAACGGGTAAGGGTTCCACCACCACGGTGTCGGTGATGGTGGCGCAGTCGTTGGTGACCACCTGCCGCAATTCGTAGGTTTCGGACTGGTCCACTGCTTCCAGCACCAGCGGTGGCGGGTTGGCCACCTGGCTGAGCAAAGCGCCGTTGCGGTACCAGGCGTAGCGCAGGTTGTTGCCCATGGCCGTATTGGTGATCGCGACGGCCAGCCCGGTACACCGATTGGGGTCGTAAGCGAGTTCGAAACCCGCCACGGGCACGGCGTCAATAGCTACGGTACGGGACACCGTCTTGCTGCAATTGCCCAGGGTAATGGTAGCTGCGACCACGTAACTGCCCGCCGCGGGAAAGGTATGGCAGGGTGCGGTGGCCGTACTGGTGCCCGTGCCGGCAAAGTCCCAGGTTACGGTATCAAAATCGGCCATATCCTGTAGGGCAAAACAAAGGGTGTTGCCATTACAGGTGTCGACGATAAAGTCGAAGTCCAGGGTGCTCACCACGACGGTGAAACTGTCCTGATTAGAGCAGGAGGGGAAGGCCGCATTCTCGAAGGCGTACCTCAGGGTATATTCACCGGCTCCAATTCCCGGATCGAAGACGCCGGCAGGCGTGACCCCCACGCCCGACCAGGTGCCGCCGCTGGGGGTAGCGGCGAAGGTCACCGGCTCGTCGTCGATACACAACACCGTAGCTGGCGGCAGGTTGAGGGCTGCGCCGACGATGGTAAAGAGCCGCTGATCGGTGGTAATACACGGTTCGTTGCCGTAACTGATGGTGTAGGTTCCGGCGGGATAGGCCGTTGGGTCGAGGGTGCCGTTGAACGGGTCGCCGTTGATTCGCCACTGGCCATTGGCTGGTGTTGCCGCAAAGGCGAAAGGCCCGTCGAGCGCACAAACGGTGGTGTCGGGCGTCAGGATGGCTGCTACATCCTGGGTCAGCACCAGGAAGGTGTCGCGCAAAACAGCATTGTTGCAAAAATTGCTGGCCCCGGCAGCTTCAACGAAGTAAGTGCCAGCGGTCAGCGTGAGGGGGAAGGTTATTTGTGGGGCACCATTGATGGTGTAATTTACATGGTCGAGTAAGGGGGTAGGAGAATAGTCGAGAGACACGCAACCATCGGGCTGGGGGTTCAGCGAAAAGCTGCCGCCCTCCACCACAAAGGTGAGGGTGTCGTAGGCGGGTTGGTTGCACAGGTTGTTGGCGCTCAGCACCACGGTGTAGATGCCCTCGGCCGTAAAGATCACTTGCTGGTAAGATGAATCGGGAACCGTTTGGGGAGGAGGCAGTACCCACGTGTAGCTATCGCCCGTGATGACTTCCCAAAAGTAAACTGTTTCCACGTCCGGATTTTCTTCGGCCTGGAGGGTGATCCGTACGGAGTCGCCCTGCAGACAGACCTGGTAGGGGTTGCCCCCGTTGGGATCTACTACGCCGATGGGTGCGCTCCCCACGGCCGTGGCCGGCGCCAGCACCTCGATGGTGTCGCGGGTACTGTCCGACCCGCAGTCGTTGCGCACTTCCAGGGTGGCAACGTAGGTGCCGGGAGTGGTATAGGTATGGCAGCCGTTGGTGGTGGAGGTCGTCCCGTCGCCAAAATCTCAAAGGACAACTTCCAGGTTGGTGGTGGGGCAGGAATTGTTGCCGAAACAGACTTCCTCGCCCAGGCAGGCGACGGATTGGTCGTTGCCAATGATGGCAATGGGCTTGTTTTTGAAGGTCGGAAAAAAGGCATTGTTGAGCCGGGTGCTGTCTTCGAGTACGGTGTTGAGCCGCACGCCAAAATCATCGGTAGAGTAGCTGCAGGTGTTGAAGAAATCCGACAGGTCGTAGGTGTGGGTCTGATTGGGCGGGTTGGCGCTGCCTGGCACAATGGTCATGGGAGAACCATCGCCCCAGGTAATCTCAAACCGGTTGATGGGCTCGGTGAATTCTGGGTCTACACTGATGGTGACACAGATTTCGTAGAAGGGGGCATCAATACAGAGCTCCTGGGGGCCACTGCGTACCTGGATTGTCGGCGGCTCTTGGGCCGCGAGTTGGGTAGCCACAAGGAGTAGGCACCCACCCATAAGGAGGCGAAAAAACATAGCAATGAGGGTGTTTCTGGGACAATGATGTTATTCAAGCATAGGGTAAATTGAAGAAAAACGATAATGTATAATCGCTATTTTTTCAATTAATTAGATAATTTAACGTTGGAATTTAGCGCTGTGCAGATACGGTTAGGAAACGGTCGGAAGGGTGTAGGAAACGGCAGCGCTGCCGCCCATGAACTGGACGTTATTTTATCAGCAGCAGCAAAGGCAACCGCAGTGGAACGGATTTTAGTAATAATATAAGCGGTAAATCAGCTGAGTTGATGGCTATGCTTGCAGCTGGTTTTTCCGACCTGTTTTGCGGGGACCATGCCACGCAGCAGGAGGATTTTTTTAACCAACTTGAATGGCCCTGATCAACGCAACTGTTCCCTGTACCAAGTGTTGTTTTTTTTCTATATTACCGTGCCTAAGCGCTTGTCTAAACTGGATCAAAACCTGCGGTATGCCCGATTTAACCCTGTTTTTTTTGCTCCTTTTTTCTACCCATCTGCTTGCCCAAAGCCAGCCAGACTGCCCCTACTACCAAAAATACCTGGCCGCTGCCGACGCTGAAATAGCCAAAGGCGCAGCCGCCGACTTCCAAAAAGCCATCAACGACTACAGCACCGCCATGCTGCATTGCCCCGCCCGGGCCGCCGCCGCCCGCGAGCGCATTATACAGGCCTACCGCGCGATTGACGCGCTCAAAGACGAAGCCCAGGCCAAAGAACGGGAAGCCCGCAACAGCCTGCGCCGACTCGCCCAGGAACGCGCCCGCTCGCAAGCCGCACTGGCGGAAGCCGACTCCATCTATGCACAGAATAAAAAACTGGTCGATGCCTTCTATTTTTATGACGACCAGCTGGCCCTGGCCTATAGAGACAATCTCTACGGGTACATCAATAAACAAGGCGAAGTAATGATCTACTACGAACTTGTTCAAGCGGAGCAGTTTGATGAAGAAATTGGTTTTGCCAGAGTAAAAAAGTATGGCACTGACTATTTACTCAGCTCAACAGGCAAAACGTATAAAGTGGCCTACCGCCTCGAAGACCTGAGTTCGGAAGTATTGGCGCTTGATTTGCGAGGGCAGTATTTGGATAGTTTTCCGACGGTTGTTTTGGGGTATCCTCAGTTGGAGGTGTTGGTGCTGAATGGGGGGAACAGTAATCAAAAAAACAATATTGGTCGAGTTCCCGCTGGCATTGGTATGCTTAAAAATTTAACCCATCTTTTTCTAGGGAACTCTCAAATCATTGCCTTACCTGAACAATTTTGGCAATTATCCCAATTGAAGTCGTTAGATTTAAGCGGCAACCGACTGACGGAGTTGCCACAACGGATCGGGCAATTGACACAGTTGACAGCGCTAAATTTAAGTGAAACTCAATTAACAGCGTTACCACAAGAGATCGGACAATTGACACAATTGACATATCTGGATTTAAGAAAAAACCAGTTGACGGAGTTGCCGAAACAGATCGAACAATTGACACAATTGAAATACCTGTATTTAAATGACAACCAGTTGACGGAGTTGCCAAAAGAGATCGGGCAATTGACACAATTAACAAAACTGCGTTTAGACAATAACCAATTGACAACGTTACCGCAAGAAATCGGGCAATTGATACTATTGACCTACCTAAATTTAAACTACAACAAATTGACAGCTGTACCACAAGAGATCGGACAATTGACACAATTGACAGAGCTGTTTTTAAGCGAAAACCAATTGACTGAACTGCCGCAACAGTTCGCGCAATTAACACAATTAAAATGGTTGTATTTAAGCGAAAACCAATTGACCGAACTGCCGCAACAATTCGGTCAACTCACTAAATTAACGATACTAAATTTAAGCATCAATAAATTGACTGCGCTGCCGCAACAGTTTGCGCAATTGACGCAATTAATAGACCTGGATTTAAGTTGGAATAACTTGACAGAGCTGCCGCATCAGATTGGGCAATTGACAGAATTGAAAGAGTTGGATTTAAGCGAAAATCAGTTGACGGAGTTGCCGCAACAGATCGGGCAATTGACGCAATTGACAAGGTTAAATTTAAGCTACAACCAATTGACGGAGTTGCCACATGAGATTTCGCAATTGACGAAATTGACTCACCTGGATTTAAGAAATAATCAATTGACGAAGCTTCCACCACAGATCGGGCAATTGACACAATTGACAGAGCTGAATTTAACCGGCAACGAATTAACGGAACTGCCACAAGAGATTGGGCAATTGACTAGGTTGATAAGACTGGTTTTAAGTTCCAATAAATTGACGGAGCTGCCGCCACAAATCACGCAATTGACACAATTGAAAGTCCTGTACTTAACCAACAACCCCATCCCAGAAGAAACCGTCCAACAATTGCAAGCAAAACTTCCAAAATGTCGCATTGAATTCTAACCCACCAAAACCCGCTATCCCACTTCAAACCACACCGTATGCACCACATGGAGCCCTTTCTAAATAAAATTCGAGACTTGATCGCCAAAGATCAAATGCCGAAGGCCATCGCCGCTTTGCGGCAATTGACCGCACAAACGCCCCTGCTCAATGAAGCGATTCTCCAGTCTTCGCGCTACCATGATATAGAAAGACGGGCCAGAAAAGGCCTGCTGACCAGCAAAGAAGCAGCCGTTGCCAGCAATCAGGTGCGCTGGGGTATCCTTGAATTGCTGAAAGAAATAGCCGCAGATCAGGCCAGTATCGTACTGCCCGATTTATTGGTAGAAATTGCCCAACAAGGCCAGGGCGAAGCGATCAGCCAGGAACTCGAAAAGGCCATTTCCGTCATCAACAGTAAAAATGTACTGATTAACGCCGCGATTCATGCTGGGGGCAATGTACACGTGGGGGACATTATCTATCACAGCGAGGCAGCTGCGGGCAAAGCGACCGATGACCATCCTTACAACAAGCAACTGACCCAGCATTTAATCAGCGCCATTGCCCCTTATGTCGACAATGCGAAGCGGTTGCACGATGACCAGTCCTGGCTGGAACAGGCCGAAAATTTACGCAAAGTACAAGCGTTTTTGTGTCGAAATTTTGCGGGCGAAATTGCCAAACAATTGCGGCAACTCATGGCCATCGGCAGCGATAAAAACAATACCCCCGACGAAAAACGAGACGCCTACGTGCACAAATGCCGCGACATTGTCCGGCGGAGTTTCGACCTGATCAATTTCACCCTGCTTTCGGCCTTATGGGATGTCTTTCAGATTGCGCCACGCAACCTTAGCCGAGAGCAAAAGGCCGTACTAAGGTTGCGCTTCGATCAGCCTTTTGAACCTTCCAGCAGCGAACAATTTGCGCTCCTCCAGACCTTGCATGGCATTTTCACTGAGCAGCAGCTGACATTTCCGCTACCGGAGGTGGCTCAACTACAAGCAGAATTGCAGCCGGAAAGCAGCTTACAGCAATGCTGTGTGGCCATTGATCAATTGGACCCTAAAGACCCCGCGTCGGGCGCTGCAGCCGAAGGATTACTCAGTACTTTCCTGGGGCATGTTGCCTTTTTGGTGAATTACCGCATGGCTTCCATCAAGCGGATTCAATACCACCAGCAGCGGCTGAACGAGCCACAATTTGTGCACCGCTACATTGATTTGGGTATTGACAACAAAGCCAATGAAGACACCGAAAAAATCAATTGCATCGCGGTGGGCGAACAAACCCATGCGGTCTTATTGTACCGTGGGGCAGGCTACCAAGAAAATACCAGCCTTTTTCCCTTCGTCATCGACTACAATGCGCTGACGGGCGAGCAAGGCGCTAAGGTGTGCTTCTACAGCGCGACCGACCTGGAAGACGGCAGCCTGGAATACCGCTTCCTCAGTGACAACAGTATTTTGCGGGTGGAAAAGACGGGCATCCGCAAAGCCGATACCGATCTCAATGAATTGATGATGGATCCCGAAAAGGAAAAAGCCCTGCACCTGGACGGGGTGGTGCACGCGCTGCAGGAAGCGCGCAAGTGCTTATTGGGCGATGGCCTTAATTTTGATAACCTCTAAGCCCCCAGCCCATGTCCACACCACAACGCTACCCTTTTAAATTTCTGGATGCTTATTCCCGCGAAGACAAAGACATTTTCTTTGGCCGCGAAGAAGAAGTGGAGGCCCTCTACGAAATGATTTTCCAAGCCGACCTCCTCTTGGTGTACGGCGCATCGGGAACGGGAAAAACCAGCCTGATTCAATGCGGACTGGCCGGGAAATTCCAATCCCACGATTGGCTCGCTCTAAACATTCGGCGGGGCGACAACCTGAATGATTCATTAGAGAAAGCCCTGCAAGCAGCCAGCAACAGCCCTGCTACCAAGCAGCCGACAGATACGCTCGACTGGCTGGACCAAGACACGGAACAAAGCAACTCACTGCCCACGTCCCCATTGGCGCAAAGCCTCAAGTCCATTTACTTGCAGCATTTCAAGCCCATTTACCTCATCTTCGACCAGTTCGAAGAATTGTACATTATTGGCGACAAAGCCGAACAGGATGCTTTTGTGGAAACTGTCAAAACCATCTTGCTGCTGGACCAGCCGGTGAAAATAGTACTCTCCATTCGAGAAGAATACCTGGGCCACCTTTACGATTTTGAGCGAAAAGTACCACAGCTGTTGCGCAAGAAGCTGCGCATTGAAGCCATGAATCTAGAGAAGGTTAGCCGCGTCATCGAGAAAGTGGGGCAATGGAAAAATTCATTGGTGCAGCTAAAAAGCGGCGAAGAAGCAGCCATTGCCAAAGGTGTTTTTGAAAAAATACGCGGCACGGAAACGACCCTCACCATCACGCTACCCTATTTGCAGGTGTTTTTGGACAAGTTGTACCTGCAAATAACAGCCGACAAAGCGCGAAAAACCGCAGCGACCTTTAGCCTCCAGGCGCTACAAAAAATGGGCAATATTGGCGATGTCCTCCGCGAATTTCTGAACGATCAAGTGCTTGAAATTTCCAAAGAATTGAGCACAAAACCAGCCGATATTTGGAAAACGCTGTCCCCTTTTGTGACCATCGAAGGCACCAAAGAGCCCCTTTCGGAAGCGCAATTGATCCAGCGGGTAGATGATTTTCCGCCCACTTTCGTATTGGCTTGCTTACAGGCTTTTGTGGATAGCCGCATCCTGCGTTTCAACGAAAAAGAAGGCCGCTACGAAATTGCCCACGATTCATTGGCGCGCCAGATTCATGACAAACGCAGCGATGAAGAAATAGCCCTGCTGGAAGTAAAACGCCTGATCCAAAGCCAGGTGGCCATGACGGAGGAAGCCCGGGAATATTTCACCGAAAAGCAGTTGTTGTTCATAGAACCTTATTTGGAAAAATTCACCCCCGAAGCGGCGGAAAAAGACTGGATTGAGCGCAGTAGAACCCAGGTACAGGCAGAAAAAGAAGCTGCTCAAAAACGCCAGGAAGCCGAACTGGCAGCCACCCGCAGCACACTACGAACTGTACGGGGACTACTGCTGGCGGCCATCGTTGCTTTAGCTGCTGCTGGTTTCTTCGCCTATCGGGCCAACCAACAGGAACAAATAGCTACTGAAAGCGCCCTGAAGGCTGAAGAAAGTGCCAGCAGTGCCAAAGCAAATCTCCGTGCCGCCTATAGTGCCGAAATTAAACGCCTGGAAAGTGAGCAAACTACTGCGCAAGCCAATCACGCCGCTTTCGAGCGCTATGGTGCCGATAATGATGTGAAAGATCTTGAACTAAAGAAGATGCAGGAAATAGAAGACCAGATTAAAAAATTTGCCGACCAAATTAAAGCCCTGGAAGAATGAAAAATTCTTTGCTATTCCTTCTATTGCTGATCGCTTGCCTGCCCATAGCCGCACAAACCGCTGCTGAATGCCCCTACTATACAAAATACATCAACAGGGCTGACGCCGCCTTGGCCAAAGGCTCCCAAGCTGATTTTGAGGCCATCATCAATGATTACAGCACGGCCATGCAGCATTGCCCACCGCGGGCAGCCGAAGCGCAAGCGAAAATACTGGCCGCATTCGAGACCATCAACGCCATCAAGCGACAAGCCGAAGCCGCGGAGCGGCAGATACAAAAAACGCTGCTAGCCGAAGCCGCAGAAAAAGCCAAAACCGAAGCCGCCCTGGCCACCACCGATTCCCTCAATAAAATCAACGACCAGCTGCTCGGCGCATTCTATTTCTACGGCGACAGCCTGGCCCTGGCCTACAAAAACGAAGCCGATGGCTTTATCTACGGCTTCATTAATCGAGCTGGTGAAGTACTGATTAATTATCAGTTTGAGAAGGCGGAGCAGTTTGATGACAGGGGATTTGCTAAGGTGGTGAAGAATGGTCAAAATTATTTATTAGTGCCCAGTGGCAAAATCTATCCCGTCGCGTATTCATTGGGGGAGTTGACAAGTGAGGTATTGGCGTTGGATTTACAGAGTCAGGAATTGGATAGCTTTCCTATAGGGATTTTAGATTTTCCGCAGTTGAAGATATTGCTATTGGGAGATAATCAATTAATATCTATCCCTGAAGAAATTGGGGGATTGACGCAATTGACGGTGCTGGATTTAAGCAGGAACCAATTGACAGAGCTGCCGCAAGAGATCGGGCAATTGACACAATTGACAGCGCTGTATTTAAGCATAAATCAATTAACATATCTGCCGCAAGAGATCGGGCAATTGACACAATTGACAAAGCTGATTTTAGGCAAAGACATACTCATAGGGTTTTATTTAAACGGCAATCAATTGACCGCGCTGCCGCCAGCGATCGGGCAATTGACGCAATTGACAGAACTGGATTTAAGTGAAAATCGATTAACGGAGCTGCCGCAAGAGATCGGGCAATTGACGCAATTGACAGAACTGTATTTAGGCAACAATCAATTGACCGCGCTGCCGCAAGAGATCGGGCAATTGACGCAATTGACAGAACTGCATTTAAGAAACAACCAATTGACCGCGCTGCCGCAACAGATAGGGCAATTGACACAATTGACAGCCCTTGATTTAATCGGCAATCAATTAACAGAACTGCCGCAACAGATCGGGCAATTGACGCAATTGACAGAACTGAATTTAACCCGCAACCAATTGGCGGAACTGCCGCAACAGATCGGGCAATTGACACAATTGACAGCCCTTGATTTAAACGACAATCAATTGACCGCGCTGCCGCAAGAGATCGGGCAATTGACACAATTGACAATGCTGTTTTTATCCAGCAACCAATTGACGGAGCTGCCGCAACAGATTGGGCAATTGACAAAATTGGAATATCTGAATTTAACCCGCAACCAATTGGCGGAACTGCCGCAACAGATCGGACAATTAACACAATTGGAAAACTTAGATTTAAGAAACAACCAATTGACCGCGCTGCCGCAAGAGATCGGGCAATTAACACAATTGATAGTCTTATATTTAAGCAACAATCAATTAACAGAGCTGCCGCAACAGATCGGACAATTAACACAATTGATAGTCTTAGATTTAAGCAACAATCAATTAACAGAACTGCCGCAACAGATCGGACAATTAACACAATTTAGAAACTTAGATTTAAGCAACAATCAATTAACAAAACTGCCGCAACAGATCGGACAATTAACACAATTGAGAAGCTTATATTTAAGCAACAATCAATTAACAAAACTGCCGCAACAGATCGGACAATTAACACAATTGAGAAGCTTATACTTAAGCAACAATCAATTAACAAAACTGCCACAACAGATCGGACAACTGACACAATTGACAGTACTGGAGTTAGCTAACAACCAATTGACGGAGCTACCCCAACAGATTGAACAATTACCTCAATTGACAAGGCTGGATTTAGGCGACAACAAATTGATAAAGCTGCCGCCACAGATTGGGCAATTAACACAATTTAAAGTAATAAATCTAAGCAACTGCCAATTGACGGAACTGCCGCAACAGATCGGGCAATTGACACAATTGACAGCCCTTGATTTAATCGGCAATCAATTGAGGGAGCTACCGCAAGAGATTGGGCAATTGGCGCAATTGACAGCGCTGAATGTAAGCAACAACCAATTGACCGCGCTGCCGCAAGAGATCGGGCAATTGGCGCAATTGACAGCGCTGAATGTAAGCGGCAACCAATTGACGGAACTGCCGCAACAGATTGAACAATTACCTCAATTGACAAGGCTGGATTTAGGCGACAACAAATTGATAAAGCTGCCGCCACAAATTGGACAATTAACACAATTGAAAGTACTAAATCTAAACAACTGCCAATTGACGGAACTGCCGCAAGAGATTGGGCAGTTGACGCAATTGACATACCTGGGAATAAGCAACAACCAATTGACTGAGCTACCACAACAGATTGGACAATTGACACAATTGACGGCACTGGATTTAGGCGGTAACCAATTGTCTGAGCTACCACAACAGATTGGGCAATTGGCGCAATTGACAACGCTGAATTTAAGCGGAAATAAATTGGCAGAGCTGCCGCAACAGATCGAACAATTAACACAATTGAGAGGCTTGGATTTAAGCAACTGCCAATTAACGGAACTACCGCAACAGATCGGACAATTAACACAATTGAGAGGCTTGAATTTAAGCAACTGCCAATTGACGGAACTGCCGCAACAGATCGGACAATTGGCGCAATTGACCTACCTGGATTTAAGCAAAAACCAATTGACGGAGCTACCACAAGAGATTGAGCAATTAAGGCAATTGGAATACCTGGATTTAAGCGGCAACCCCATCCCCAAAGAAACCATCAATCAACTAAAAAGCCAGCTTCCAAACTGTAGGATCGAATTTTAAAATCCAGGATGTTTTTGCTTTCTTCAATCCAATTGGTTGCCTTAGCGCGTTGAGGTATTTCTCCTACTGAAGAGCGGTAGCGAGCAACCTCGCTACCGCTTTGCAGGCTTGGCGTGGCCATCCCATCTTCATTTGCCTTGCCGTCAATGTGGGGAGGCTTAATCCTGGGCAGCAAACACCTTGCGCAGCAAGTCGGTGGTGCGGGCACGAATATTGTTCCGAATATTGAGTTCTTCCTGGGCTACCTGGGCGAAGAGGCCGTTCAGGGCCATGCGCGTCACGTAGTCGTCGAGGTTGGGGTCGGCCTTGTCTACCAGCGGAATGCGGTTGTAGGTGGTTACGGCATCGCTCCAGTAGGTACGGGCATTGAATTTGTCGAGGGAAGTGACAATGACGGGGTTGAACTCATTGTACAGTTGCTGGAAGGTCGTGCGCTCCAGGTATTTGGTGGCGGCATCCTTGTCGCCTTTGAGGATACCCAGGGCATCGCTGATGCTCATCGACTTGATGGCGTTGACGAAGATGGGCTTGGCCCGCGTGGCGGCATCTTCGGCGCCGCGGTTAATTTTCTCCAGGACATTTTCTTCCAGCTTGGAAAACCCCGGCACCCCTTGCAGGCGGTCGGTCACCTTGCGGGCTTCGGCCGGCAGGAGGATCTTGTAGCGGCTTTTGTAGTAGCCGTCGGGTTTGGCGAGGAGGTCGGAGCCTTTGCCAATGCCAATTTCGAGGGCTTGCTTCAGGCCATTGCTGATTTCGGTACTGGTAAGCCCGTTTTCGCCGAGTACGGTGCCCAATATTTTGCCCAGGTCAGCAGTGGTGTCGCAGGCGGTAAATACAAACACTGCCAGGAGGAGGGTTAATTGCTTCATGGTTGTTTTTCGAGTTGTAAAAAGAAGGACCATTCCATCTTTACGTAAGATTAGACGCCATTAATAACGCAAAGTTGGGAGGTAAAGCCGTTACCGAAAGGTTAATTTTTGGGGTGCACCCTGAAATACACCAGTAGCCACTTCGATATAAGCAGCGCCCACCTGCCCACTGAGGGGGGGATGGAGCTTGCGGATAATGAGCCGCACCCCTTCCAGGCTGTCGTAAAAGCCACTGATGCGGCCCACGATGCGGTCGGCCAGGGTTTCGATCAGTTGCGCGGGTTTGCGCATTTCGGCTTGCACCATCAGGTAAACGGTCTCGTAATTGACGGTGTCGGCCAGGTCATCGCGCAACGCAGCCTGCCGGGTATTGACGGAGATATAGATGTCAATCAGGAAATCATTTCCAACTACGCCTTCCTCGGGGTAAAATCCGTGCGGACTATTGAAACGCATGCCCTCGAGACCTATCACTGCCATAAATTCGTAATTTTGTGTCCAAGGTAATGATAAATCATCAATCATTCCTCCTTAATAACGTACCTTTGTGGGACAATACTGAGGAGCAAAAACAACTGCTGAACTTTCGCACCCGGTATGACCTAACCAAGCCAAGCATAATATGTCGACAATCAACAGCAACGCTCCGATTACCCCGGTTATTGAGAAAAAAGCGCGCGAAGACCGCTTCCAGTTTCACGATTATTACCAGGTCGATGATCTCCTGGATGATGACCACCGTATGGCTCGTGCAGCTATCCGCGACTGGGTCAAGCAGGAAGTATCCCCCATTATTGAAGCCTACTCCGAGCGGGGCGAATGCCCAACTCACCTCTACAAAGGATTAGCGGAAATCGGCGCCTTCGGCCCCAGTATTCCCGTTGAGTATGGTGGTGGTGGTATGGATGAAATCGCTTACGGCATCATTATGCAAGAGTTGGAGCGCGGCGACTCGGGTATCCGCTCGATGGCTTCGGTGCAGGGTTCACTGGTGATGTATCCCATCTACCGCTTTGGTTCCGAAGAGCAGCGTCGCAAGTACCTGCCCAAATTGGGCAGCGGCGAATTCATCGGCTGTTTCGGACTGACCGAGCCCGATCACGGTTCTGATCCAAGCGGAATGGTGACCAATATTCGGGAAGATGGCGACAGCTACATCCTGAATGGTGCCAAAATGTGGATCACCAACTCCCCCCTGGCTGATATCGCCGTGGTGTGGGCCAAAGACGAAGAAGGCATCATCCGTGGTGTCATCGTCGAAAAAGGAATGCCGGGCTTCAGTGCACCGGAAATTCACGGCAAACTGTCGTTGCGGGCCAGTATCACGGGCGAATTGGTTTTCGAGGACGTCCGCGTGCCGAAGGCCAATATTTTACCCGGCGTTCATGGCCTGAAGGGACCCCTTTCGTGCCTGAGCAAGGCGCGCTACGGCATTGCCTGGGGTGCCATCGGTGCGGCCCTCGATTGCTACGACTCTGCCCTGCGCTACAGCCAGGAACGCATCCAGTTTGGCCGCCCGCTGGCAGGTTTCCAGCTGACCCAGAAGAAGTTGGCCGAAATGATCACCGAGATCACCAAGGCCCAACTCCTCGCCTGGCGCCTGGGTACCCTGGCCAACAAAGGCCTGGCTACGCCCGCACAGATCAGTATGGCTAAGCGCAACAACGTGGCCATGGCCCTGGACGTTGCCCGCGAGGCCCGCCAGATCCACGGCGGGATGGGCATCACCAATGAATACCCCATCATGCGCCACATGATGAACCTGGAGACCGTACTGACCTACGAAGGAACCCACGACATCCATTTGCTCATTACGGGCATGGACATCACGGGCGAAAATGCCTTCAAATAACTGATTTTCTTTAGGTATTGGTCGCCTGCCAGGTGTCCAATACCTAAAGAGACCGTTAAAATTTGCGGGACTATTGAAACAAATAGGCTGGCAGTGAACGTTATAATGCACATATAGCATTTTTTACGCCCCTAAGATTATATGAAGAAAAGGAGAAAGCCAATGAAGCATGTTTGGCAAATGACCATTAACCTCAGTGTATTGGTCATCCTAAGCAATTTTACGTTAATGGCTCAGGGAGAGCCGATTGTTCTGGACAATCCTTCCTTTGAGGATATGCCCCGCCACAGTAAGGAACCCCGGTTCTGGACCAATTGCGGGAATCCGGGCGAATCGCCTCCGGATGTGCAGCCCGATTATACCTTTCAGGTGAGCAAATCCGCTTTTGACGGTAACACTTACCTCGGAATGGTGGTGCGCGACAACGACACCTGGGAAGAAGTCGGGCAAATGCTCAGCAGCCCCATGCGGCAGGGAACTTGCTATAAATTTAGCATCAAACTGGCCCGCTCCCTGACCTACTACAGCGTAAGCCGCGAGAAAAATACCCCTGCCAACTACATCGAACCCGTCAAATTACGCATTTGGGGTGGCTTCGGTAAGTGTGACAAGCGGGAATTACTCGACGAGTCACCCCTGATCAGCAATGTCGATTGGCAGGAGTTCAAATTCAAGTTTGAACCCCAGGCAGACTATACCCATTTTGTCTTGGAGGCTTTTTACAAGACGCCTTCCCTGTTTCCGTACAATGGCAATTTGCTGCTCGACGATGCTTCGGCCATCGAACCCATTCCTTGTAGCACCGATATTCCTGCGGTAGCGCAGGCCCCATCGGTGCTGCCACCCCTGGTTAACAATGGGAATGAGGAAGAGCCCATTTCTCCCGTTATCACGCGCCGTCCACCCCCTGACACCACCACCCGGGCGGGTTCGAAGGGACCAAAAACGATGTTTGGCGTAAGCAAGGAGGACCTGGTAGCTGGTCTGACGGTGCCTATCGAAGACGTGGAATTTGAGGCCAACAGTGCGGCCTTGCTGGCGTCGACTACCCAGTACCTCGATGAGTTGGAAGCTTTCCTGCGCGAAAATCCCAATGTGATCGTCGAGATTGGTGGCCACACCAACGGCCTGGCCGATAAGGCTTATGCCGATGAGCTATCGGCCCAACGCGCCCGGGCCGTCGTGGATTACCTCAAAGCCAATTCGGTTTCACCCATCCAATTGCGCTACCGCGGCTATGGCAAACGCTATCCCGTGGCTTCCGATTCGACCCCCCAGGGCCGCAAAAAGAACCAGCGTGTGGAAGTGAAAATTGTGGCGATTATCAAGCAGTAGCGCTGCTATCAGGTGATCGCCTACGGGTAAAAAGACAAAGCTCCGAATCAACAGATTCGGAGCTTTGTCTTTTTAAAAACAGCTGCTGGCGTAGGTTATGCCCTAAAGCTTGTTTTCCACCGCGAAGCCGAGGCTGCTCAAATCCGTCCAGAAATCAGGATAAGACTTCTCCACCACCAGTGGTTCGGCAATGTACACGGGCCCCAACAGCGCCAGCGGCGCAAAAGCCATGGCCATGCGGTGGTCTTCGTAGGTGGCAAAGGTGGGCGGCTCGTTCCATTGGGCCTGACCTTCGAGCAAGAAATACTTTTTCTCTTCTTTTTTGGAAAACCGCGGTGGCAGCGGACTGAGGTAGGCCTGCACTTTGCCCAGCTCGGTCTGTAGTGCCGCAATGCGGTCGGTTTCTTTGATGCGGAGGGTGTCCAGGCCGGTAAAGAGGCCTTGCACGCCCAGGGCCGCGCAGGTTACGGCCAACGTTTGGGCCACGTCCGGGCAGGCCAGGAAGTCGTATTCGAAAACGGGTGGTCGGGTAGCGTCCGCTTTTTTGGTGAGCCGGAGGCCTGCTTCGTTGAAGGTAGTTTCGACCCCGAAGGCGGCGTACAGCTGTTGGATAACGGCATCGCCCTGAAAGCTGTCGGCAAACAAGCCATTGAGCTGAAGTTCGCAGGTTTCGCTCAGGGCTGCCAGGCTGTAGTAGTAGCTGGCGGCCGACCAGTCGGCTTCCACCACAAAATCGCGGGCCAGGTAGGGTTGGGCGGGTACCCGAATGGTATGGTCTTCCCACTGGTGCTGGATGCCGAAGTAAGCCATGAGCCCCAACGTCATCTCGATGTAAGGGCGCGAGACGATCTTGCCTTCCAATTCCAACGTGAGTCCCTGGGGCAAGGTCGGCGCCAACAGCAGCAGGGCGGTAATGTATTGGCTGCTGGTACTGGCGGGAATGCACAACTGCCCCGCAGTGCCAAAAATGCGGCTCTCGCCAATGGACAGCGGCGGATACCCTTCTTTTTCGAGGTAGCTGATGTCTGCGCCCAGTTCCCGCAAGGCCGCCACCAATACCCCAATGGGGCGCTGCTTCATGCGCTCCGAACCCGTGAGCACCTGCGTGCCGGGCTGGGCGGCCAGGTAGGCCGTAAGAAAGCGAAAGGTCGTGCCGGCCGCGCCGGTGTCCAGCTCCGTGTCGTCACTTTGCAGCAACGCTTGCAGGGTAGCCGTGTCCCTGGCATTGGCCAACCGATGGATCGCAAAATCATCCTGGCACAAAGCCTGAATGATCAGGGCCCGGTTGCTGATACTCTTGGAACCCGCGAGGGTAATTTCGCCCCGCAAATGGCGGTCGGGACGGGAAAGATGCAAAATATCCATTGTCCAAATACTTAAAGGTGTAAAGGTAGGAAAAGGGTAAATGAAAGAAGTGCGAAAAGTGTAAAAGTTGGGTAAGTGTAAAAGTATGATGTGTAAACGGGTAAATATTTTGGAAGTTCGTTTTTTTTAAAAATTGCGAACATGAACAACAATTCCTTTTTGCTGCATCGGCTTTAATTTAAATCAGCGCTCAGAAAAACAGCAGTGACAAGTAAAGAGGAGGGTTTACCCAATTGATAATAATACGCGCTTACTGGTTCAAT
>Ga0208544_10000195_pt1 | contig 50028 bp, 39 predicted proteins | sample DEB08_DNA_9_FD_184526 | JGI IMG/M metagenome (GOLD analysis project Ga0208544, IMG submission 184526) | Aqueous microbial communities from the Delaware River and Bay under freshwater to marine salinity gradient to study organic matter... | ecosystem: Environmental > Aquatic > Marine > Coastal ... | reverse complement strand
TAGGATTAAGAGAAGAAATTAGCCCAAATGCAGGTTTATTTGAGCAAAAATATCGAAAGGTCTCTCCTGCTATGAAAGAAGGATTAACTGATAAAATATTGACGGTCAATGAATTATTGATGCAAAGACTAAAAAAAAGACTCTCTTAATTTACCATATTATTATCGTACACCACCAAATTTTTTATAAAAAATAAAATAATATTTAAAAGATTCGCCTTTTACCAATAAGTGTTAATGACATTTGTCAAATTTAGATATGATAAAAGTCATATTTTTAGAAAATTTCCTTAATCGGATAAATATGAATCAAGTACAGGTAAAAAAATAGTAGAGAAATAATCAAAATGATAACCCCCAAAACAGGCGAACTTATTTTAATGCCAGTGGGAGAAGCCTCTAATTCTGAAGCTAAATTTATTTTCTCAGAAGGTGCTGTTTTATTGGCAGTCATCGCTTTTTGAAATTGTAAATAAGAAAAATATAAGCCTGTTAATACCAGAAAAACGACGCAGAAAAAGATAACCTTTGAAGAAAATAACTGCCAAGAAAAAACTTTTTGTCGATGTTTATAACCAGAAATTTTGTAGTCAAAATATGCTGTTAAATGATCATTATACCGTTGAAAGGTAACGCTATCTTCTAGATAAACGGCTTTTAAAGAATCTGGCAGATTTAAAGAATCCAGACCCGCATATTTTTTTTCCCATGCTGTTTTTAATTCCTCTAATTTTCTTTTTTTTGTGTTTTTATCAGTGGTTTGTGCATTCAGTAAAACAGAACTGAAGATTAAAAGACTACACAAGCAGCTAAACAGTTTGGTTTTCATAGTTCTTTATTTATTCCTTATTAAAAAAATCATCCATTTCATCTACCATTTCTAGCCGAAAGGTAAATTTTTCAAAAACAGTCATCCCTTCTTCTAAACCTTCAAAAAATGCTATCATTTCTGGGTCTTTATTTAATAGGACCCTGATTTCCTGAAGTAGGCTTCTATTAATTACTTCCAACCACTCATAAAAACTTTTTAGCCATACGTTTCCCGTTTCTATATCGGTAAACTCTTGTAAATCCATAGGATTAGTTAACGATTGAACATTTATATGTACGACTATATGGGGAACAGTAAAAAGACTATCAGATTCGGCAATGTAATAAGTAACGCTTTTCTTCTTGAGCTTTCGTTTCATATAATTACCATTTGGATAATCAACTCTCAGCGTACTATCTGGCAGTAATTTTTTTATTCCTTCTCCCCAATCACTTCGGTCGGGATGTGTTGGGATATTGGAAGTTTCTCTAGAAGGAATCAGCTCATGTTCTTCAGCAGGTGAACGTTGGATAGGTTGGGAAGCTTTTGGGCTATAGAGTTGAACAACTCCCGAAACGCTCTTGCTGGAGTCGTAATTATATAAAACTAAAAACCATTGTGCATTTCCTCTCAAATGATTTTCATGAAAATCAAATTGTAAATAAGAAGGACTGTGATCTCTAACTTGTTTATAGATACGAGTATCCCCCCGTTTTTTTAGTACCACATTGAGATTTGTAGGCATCCCTATCCAGTTTATTTTTGCAGTAAAAAGACCTAGGCGCTTTTTTATTGGAATGAATTTTTTACCAAGTGGCCCTTTTGGTATGGTGAAGCAAATAGATTCAGCATCTACCTCTTGTTCGCCCACATAGGTTATGATGTCTGGCAGCTTTTTGAGTTTCTTAATTTTAGCTCTTTTCTTAATTTTAGTTTTTTTTTGAGCTGAAAGGGCTGGAGGGGAGATTAATAATAATATAGGTAGTAGGAATAGTAAGTGTAGGCTACCAATACCTTTCAAAACTAAAGATTTTTGTGGTTTCATTGTACGTTATTTTAAGGCGTTAAACAATTGTCGGATTCCTGTAGAATCTGTTTTAAACCACAATTAAAAAAATATATAGGTTAATTTTAATGATAAAACCCATTGACTAGGAATGACTTTTGTCAATTATAGAGAATCAGGTAAAAAATGATATGACAAAAATTACTAACATGGATATTTATCATTTTTTATCTGACGACCTATAGAAGCCTGCAAAGAGAATGACTCCCTATTTGTTAGAACTGGAATACTTGCTAGCATAGCCATAAAAAGTACTGATAAAAATCAATATTTTGATTGATTTTTATCAATTCATAGCAATCTAACTACGGCTATATTTGTACCATCAAGTGAGGAATAAACGACCAACCGAGCAATCGGTCAGGCGGAATTAATCCAGCATTTGGAAACTTTAGAAATGGGGCAAATTACTTAGAACATGCTCAAATTCTTGATAAGCAAGGTTCTCTTGCCGATTTTTTTCGGTAGCCTAGTGTTCATTTTTGTTGTTCAAGGTAAAATGCGCTATTTCATTGTTGTTTCAAAGTGACAAAAAGAAGGGGAAAAATGAAAGGGTTATTTCAGTCAGATTCTGTCAATGTGATTTCTTTAGAAAATAGCAGTAACAGATGAAGTCTTAATAAACGTAGCTTGGCATTTTTTAGTAAAACATTTTTCTAAAAAATGGAATGGGAATTCATTACACAATGGATTCCCATTTATGTTTTTTAGTGAATGATTTTAGCAAGTGCTTTTTTCTAAAATAAACAAATATTCAACCCTCATGCGAATATCAAAATCTATATACAAAAGCTTGTTGTTACTAGTATTAGCAACTACCTTACCTTTCTGTGCGGTCAATCCAGTAAGCGGAAAAAAAGAAATCAGCTTCATGTCCGAAAGTCAAGAAATTGCTTTGGGCAAGGAATCTGACCCTGCGATTATTGCCAGTTTTGGACTCTATGAAAATCCTGAATTACAAGCCTTTATTAATGTAAAGGGACAGGAAATGGCAAAAATATCCCATCGTCCGAACTTAAATTACGAGTTTAAAATATTGGATTCACCCGTGGTCAATGCTTTTGCTGTTCCCGGTGGATACGTTTACTTTACCCGAGGCATTATGGCGCATTTTACCAATGAAGCGGAATTTGCGGGGGTATTGGGACACGAAATTGGACATATAGCAGCCAGACATTCTGCCCGTCAGCAAACCAAGCAAACCTTGTTTCAATTGGGTTTTGTTCTGGGTGTAATCGTTTCAAAAGACTTAGCAGAATTTGCAGAGCCTTTAGCGCAAAGTTTGGGGGTGTTATTTTTAAAATTTAGCCGAGATGATGAAACCGAGTCCGACCGATTGGGGGTAGAATATTCCACCAAAGTTGGTTATGATGCCCATGAAATGGCTAATTTTTTTCACACCTTGGACAAGATGCGGGTGCAAAGTGGAAGTGCAGAAATACCCACCTGGCAATCAACTCACCCGAATCCATTAAATCGCTATCAAAACGTCAATCAATTAGCCGATAAATGGCAAACAGATTTGAATGTCACCAATTTAAAAGTAAACAGAGATAGTTATTTAAAAAGTATTGATGGCTTAATCTATGGAGAAGACCCACGGCAAGGATTCGTAGAGAATGATTACTTTTTTCACCCTGAACTAAAATTTCAATTCCCCATCCCTAGACAATGGAAAACAGCTAATTCTCCACAGCAATTTCAAATGGCGTCTGAAGATGGAAAAGCCTTAATGGTTTTGACAGCAGGCAAGGGAAGTAGTTTACAAGAAGCGGCGAATACCTTTAATCAAGCGCAAAAATTGACCGTAATTAATAGCCGTTCTAGCAGTATCAATAATTATCCTGCCTTGATTCAAATGACAACACATAAAAATGGAGGTAGCGCAAAGACGCTTAAAATTTCATCGTATTTTATACAATATGAAGGGCTTATTTATGCTTTCCATGGCTTAACGGTCCTAGCAGATTTTCCACAATATGAATCCACTTTTAATTATACCATGAACCGATTTGATAAATTAACGGACGCTACCAAATTAAATCGGCAACCTGATAGACTACGTATCGTGAACGCTGGAGTTAACGGTTCTTTGGAAAATGCTTTAACTTACCATAATATATCTGTGGAGCATCAAGCAGAATTAGCTATACTTAATGGTATGGATCTGAAAGATACCGTGACTGCTGGGATGTTAATCAAAATAGTTTCCCGGTAGTATAAATAATTTCAATAGCAATGTCAACCTCAATATCTAGTTGCCCAAAAAAATTAGAGAGCTCCTTGACTTATTCGATTGTGAAGGATTATTGAAATTGAAATTGCCATTGAAATTACTATTGAAGTTTTTGCTACTAGTTATTCATCAACTCTAAAGAACAATTTTTTATTCTCCTATAGGGCAGTCAAGTATAATACCACCACCACTAATCGGGTTGATAACTGCGACTGCCTTATTTGGAAATTGTACCGAATAATCTGTCCAATCTTCGCTGTTTTGATGTCTAGGGTCAGGGCGATAATAATCAGTAGAAACGATTTGGGCGCCACTTTTCATAGCGGCTTCTCTACGAGTAGGGTCTCCATTTTTTCCTTCCTCAGGTGCTTTGTCTGCCCGAGTTCTAACCATATATCCTTTGCTAACTAATTCCTGAATTTCTTCCACTTTTTTTTCTGGATTATTGATGCGTGTAAAGGCACATTCGGGTTTGCCAGGCTCGGAAAAAGCAAACATTACTCGACCTTCCAAAGAAGGATGCCCTTCCAGATAATAAGACAATTCAAAACCAGAGTTGATGAGTACAAATAGTATTTTGCCTCTGGCATCCTTTAATGTTGGCCATCCATCCGTAAGAATAGCCGTTTCCAATGATTCATGATTTTTGCGAATTTCATCGGGCGTAATAACTTGTTCAAGCTCCGTTCCGAAAATGGCCTTTATTTCTTTATCAATTTCATTCAGCATATTTTTGGTGACTAACTTTGGTTTGGTCAAAAAAGGGAGCGATTGGGTGGCAACACTAATAAAAGCATTATCTTTTGGTTCTACAATAATCGTTACGGGTAAGTGATTTGGATGTGCGTCTGACCAACCTTTTACCCATTTCAAAGCACTTTTAAAGGTATAGTGATGAGTCATATAATCAAAATCGGGTTGGTGAAATAGCTTCAATCCAGGTGCTTTTAATTCCTCAATTCCAGATTCAGTAGGTTCCCCGATTAGTCTATTGCCTTGGCGGTGATAAAAATGCCCTCCTTCTGGGTCATGGTAAACATCCAATTCAATACTTCGAATGTTGTATTCGTCAAATTGGACCTCCAACGTTTCATGCGTATAATCCCAATAAGCAGGTTGTTGATATTTGGAGAATAACCCCAAAGCCTTGTCCATAAAATCGTAAAGTGGCTGGTAAGTCCGCATTCGGTAACTATTATGACTATTGAGGTATTGTAATTGATTGATGTTTAAATTATCAATTTGCTGTTCACAAACAGAAGGCATATTCTCTTGAATTTGGTCTTTTTTACAACTAAAAAATAAAACCAAAAATAGAAGTGTAAGGCTTTTAAAAATTTTCATGAGTGTTCGATTAAGTTTGATAATGGTAGGCTATTAATAGCTCAAAATTCAAACTAAGATAAGCAGTCATAGAGAGCGACAATTCATTTTTTGCAAAAAAAAAGAGATATGCTATTTTTTTACAATTATCTATTGTTGAAAAAAACAAACCGCTCTTTTTTGGTGATTTTTATCACCAGAATTCTTGAAAAAATCATTAAAATTAACATTAACTTATTGGATATTTATTTCAAATTATGAATAGAATAACACTATTTTTTCCATGAATTGGATGAAATATTAGGCAAAAATGCATGTTTAGAAGCTTAGTACATCGGAGAACTAATCTCATTTAGAGCGTCAGTTAAAAAAATAATATTTAAAATCTCTTCTAGTTCGTCAAATCCGTTGTCTTCATTCATCCGTTGGTAGAAAATAGACTAACGGATGAATGAAGACAACGGATGATTATCAATTTTTTAGCTGACTATCTATTGATATTTATCAACTTACAACTTGACAAAAATCATCGACAGCCAATTCCCTTTTTCTTAATTTGCCCCTCAAAAGAAAGATTATAAACAAAAAAACACCTCCGTATGAAGAAGTCAGAAAAAATATTCCTCGCTGCCTTTTTAGTAATGGGCATCATGACCTTCGTTTTTATGAATATGCCTCCAAGAGCAGTCGATGCTATAAAAACAGAATCTTCTGTAACGTTTTTTCCAGTAACGGAAACCATTCAAAAGTCTATAGTACAAACGTTTACAAATGGGAAGGCAGTTTATTCTAAACCTTACTTTACTTCCGAAATGACTTTAAGTATAGAAGCCATGGATGGAGAATATACAGCAGCACAAACGGCTACTACTTTGGATAAATTCTTTGAAGATAATCCACCGAAAAATTTTAGCATTAAACATGAAGGCGCAAATAAAACCAAAACGGAAAAATTTTGGATAGGCGAGTACGAAAGTATTGATAATGTACTATTTTCGGTCTATATCTATTCTGAAAAAGGAAAGATTTATAGTATTGAAATTGCTGTGGAGCAGTTAACTTCTTCCCGATGAAAAAAATCACTCCTTCCTATTGACAATTATCACCATTTCGTTTTCCCAGTTTAGCTAATTTTGGTCTTAAATAACTAATTATCAAATATTTAAGACCATAAAGATGAAAAATATATTATTACCTACAGACTATGCCGACCACAGTCCACAATTATTAAATTATGCTTTGGCGGTTGCTAAAAAAATGGATGCCAAATTGGTGACAATGCATGTTTATGGTTTACCAGAAGATGAATATCCCACCCCAAAAGAGAAAATTGAACTGGCAGAATACATGCTAGATGTGTTAAAAGATTTCATTAATAAAAATAAAGAAGATCAATACAACGGAGTCGAATTAGAATATATCGTAGGTGTCGGTTTGCCAGAAAAGGAAATAGTAGATGTTGCTTTGGATGAAAACATTGACTTAATTATGATGGGCATGACGGGCAAGGGGAAAGCGGGCGATAATATTTTTGGTAGAACCTCGCTTGCAGTTATCGGAAAATCAGATTGCCCAGTATTGGCGATTCCTGCGGCGTATAATTATCAAGCACTTGAAAATATAGCCTACCTGACAGATTTCCATTTTAGAGATATTGGAGCAATGAATAGGTTGCGACAATGGGCCACCCTTTTACCTGCCAAGGTGCATTGTTTGCATGTTTCCTATCCTTATGAATTTAGCTTAGATGCGGAAGTGAATATGGGTATGTTAAAAGACTGCTATAAAGGAGACCAATTTGCCGATTTTAAAGTTTTAGAAGGGGATTTTATCCCTAGAACGAATCAATATATTGAAGAACAAAATATTGGCATCATTGCCATGTTATCTAGGAAGCGGAGTTTTTTACGAAGAATTATCGAAGGCAGCAATGCTCGAAAAATGGCCAAAAGGATACGGGTGCCTTTGTTGATTTTTAAAGAAAATGCCTATAAGCCTGTTTCTTATCCGATTGATTTTACTGGGTTTTCAATTGCCTAAAATTAAAAAAATAACAATAAATGAGTTCAAGAATAATCATAGTAGGTGGCGGAACGGCGGGCATTACGATGGCTGCTCAATTAGCTAAATCGGACAGAGATTTATCCATTGTTTTGATAGAACCGTCCGAATTTCACTATTATCAACCCCTTTATACCTTGGTTGGGGCAGGGGCAGAAAAAGTGGAAAAAACGAAAAGGTTGACTAAAGATTTTATTCCTAAAGGGGTACAATGGCATCAGGGAAAAGTCAAAGCATTTGCTCCTGAAAATAATGAAGTTATACTGGAAGATGACCAAAAAATGAGTTATGATTACCTCATAGTTTGCCCTGGTATTCAAATTGATTGGGCAGCAATAGAAGGACTCCCAGAAACCCTTGGTAAAAACGGTGTATGCAGCGTTTATGGATATCAAGAATCAGCAACCACCTGGAAAATATTGGATGACTTCAAAGGTGGTAATGCTATTTTTACCGCTCCTAGAACCCCTGTAAAATGTGGCGGTGCACCTCAAAAAATCACTTATCTGACCGATGCATTGTTACGGGAAAAAGGGATTCGATTGAGTTCAACCGTTACCTTCGCAACAGGTGCTAAAAAGCTGTTTGCTGTCAAGGGTTTTGCGGAAACGTTAGAGGATCTGGTAAGGCAAAGGAATATCAATACTTTGTTTAACCATGAATTAATAAAAGTAGATGGAGATAAAAAGGAAGCCACTTTTGTAATAAAAACTTTTGAAAATAAACAGTTAATTCGTTCTGAAAAAAAGGTGATGCCTTTTGACTTACTACATGTAGTACCGCCTCAAAGTGCGCCCGATTTTGTAAAAAATAGTGCTTTGGCAATTAGGGAGGGAAAAGGGAAAGGCTGGGTTGATGTGGATATCAATACCTTACAACATCGACAATTTGCCAATGTTTTTGCTTTAGGTGATGTTGCCAATTTGCCAACTGGTAAAACTGGGGCAGCGGTGCGAAAACAAGTACCTATAATTGTTCGGAATCTATTCCAGTTAATTGATAATCAGTTAATTGACAAAAAAAATCAGTACGATGGTTATTCTGCTTGTCCGATTTTAACGGATTATAACCATGTTTTAATGGCAGAATTTACCTATGGATATCAACCAAATCCTTCCGTCTCTTTTATGGATACGACCAAACCGAGTTACCTGATGTATTTAGCCAAGCATTACTATTTACCTTGGTTTTATTGGAATCGGATGCTCAAAGGGAAAGGGTAGGATTGAATTAATTCCTAATGCCGATTTTTAAAACAACAGATATGAACAAGCAGCTATACCTTCTGTTTTTTCTTTTTTTGATGCCCCTCATCGGGAGTAGTCAAAAACTAGAAGATGGGGAAATAAAAAAATTGATTACAAAATTTAAAGCCGATGTCAGAGGGCCATATAAAGACATTCGCTGGTTTTGTCCCGATAGCACTATAATTTTGCCAAGAGAACAATGTGCAGACATTGGCGGCAAACAGCATGCAAGGTATAAAGCCGAAGTTGCTTCCTTAGCTAAAACGAATCATATTTTTTTAGGACAAATCTTAACAGGAACTGACCCAGATGAGTTTTGGGATGCTGAAAATTATAACTCCAGATTAAAACAATACCAACTAGAAAAATACTTACGTAATATCGACAATGGTTGGGTGCAAAGAAGGGGACAATATTATCGAGGGGCTTTTCAGATTCAGGATGAAGAAACTTGGGGAATTGATTTTTTTACCAAATTATTGCGCCGTGAAAAGGTGCTGAAAAATCAATTTTATTTATTGCGTGAAGCTGTCAAAAACATTCCGCATCAAGGGGTCGATACTAGAACCGAATTTGTTCGGTCAACTTCCAAAATAATCGGTGATAGCTTTCCTGCTTTTATGAAATTGCGGACAAAAATTCATGGACAACCCGATGAAGGAGATTTGGCAGAAGTCATTGCCTTTAAAGCAACTCACGAAGCAGCATTAACGGCTGAATTACGCATGGCATTCGAGGAGTTAATTGCCAATATGGAATTATTATATCAACCAGTTGACTTTTTTGAATTGTATAAATATTTGAATGATTTACCTAGGAAATCCAATATTCGAAAATCATTAGAAACCTATATTAAAAACTATTACGATTCGCCTATTTCTGTTGAAAAAACGATGGCGACAGCAGAAAAAATTGAAGAAATCAGAACAAACATTTTTGCCGTAAAAAGTGGTAAAGCAAGATTAGCCTTATTGGATATTTCTATTGCTTTAGAAGCCATATTTTTAAGAGAAATTACCCATTGGTCGCCTGAAACGCTAGATGATTTATTAAATAAAATTTGCTATTCAGGATTGGTCGTTGTTGGCACAGGGCTAGTGGAGGAATGGGAATGGGATGTCATTAGTCCGCAATTAGAAGTGTCCAGAAAAGCTAATTTTTCATTAGAAAATCTATTGACACAGCTGGAAACATCGAAAAGATTGGTCGAGTGGGGCAGTGCGATGCCTAAAGGTGTTTATCAAGATGTAATTGAATTATATGGAGGTTTTGAACCTTTGGTATATGGTTTTTACGATGACCGAATTCGTAGTTCTGTGCTATTAAATTTAGGGCAAACGGTCAGTCAACTAGGTGATTTTTTAGCGAGAGAAGCCAACTTTTCCAACGAGGTGATGGGCATTGCCAATCAAAGTGCTGTTCGAGGTTTAAACCCTGGTTATGCAAAAGGGGAATTGGTCGTTATAGAAGGGGCAACTGCAGATATTCAAGTAGCCAATGATAAAATTTATGTTTTTGAAAGCCCTCCTTCAGGTTTAAAACCAGTGGCGGGTATTGCCACGGTTAGTGAAGGGAATAGTGTATCACACATCCAATTATTAGCACGTAATTTAGGAATTCCCAATGCGGTCTTATCTAGTCAAAATTTACAAGAATTAAAGGCTTACGCTGGACAATCGGTTTTTTATGCTGTTTCTAATAAAGGAACGGTTATTCTCAAACCAACTTCCGCTATGACTGCTGAAGAAAATGGGTTATTTGCTACTAAAAAAAGAACAGAAACTAGAGTTAATGTTCCGATAGATAAATTAGATTTAAGCCAAAAAGAGGTGCTGAATATGCGAGAAATTAATGCAACTGCATCGGGCAAAATTTGTGGCCCTAAAGCGGCTAATTTAGCACAACTAAAAGAATTATTTCCCGAAAATGTAGTAGAAGGCATTGTCATTCCTTTTGGCGTATTTCGACAACATTTAATCCAAAAAATGCCTGGACAAACCGTATCTTATTGGCGTTTTTTAGAAATAATTTATAAAGAAGCGGAAATAATGCGCGCCGAAAATCGACCAGAAGCAGCTATTGAAGCCTATATATTAAAAGAGTTTGCCACCTTAAGAACAGCTTTTACCAAAATCCGATTTCGCAAGGATTTTATGGAGGATTTAGAGACCAGTTTTGAAGCTGCTTTTGGCAAAGAAATAGGAAAAGTTCCCGTTTTTGTTCGCAGCGATACGAATATGGAAGATTTAAACGAATTTACAGGGGCAGGCTTAAACAAGACCTTATTTAATGTGGTATCAATGGAAGATATCCGTCGAGGCATTCGAGAAGTTTGGGCATCTCCTTTTACAGAAAGAAGTTATAAATGGCGGCAGCGGTATCTTTTAAACCCAGAAAATGTTTTTCCCTCTATCCTAATTATTCCAAGCGTGGATGTAGAATATTCTGGTGTTTTGGTCACCAAAGGTATTTCGACGGGCGATTATCGAGATTTAACGGTTGCTTTTAGCCGAGGCGCAGGTGGCGCAGTCGATGGACAGGCGGCAGAAACTTGGTTACTAAAACAAGGAATTGACCAAATTTTATTATCCCCTGCAAGAGAACCTGCTTATCGTCGCTTGCCTTTAACGGGTGGCACTTCCAAACATTTAACCACCTTTGAAAGTCCCATTTTAAACCATCAAAATCGCTATGATTTGCGTTTATTAGCTTACGATGTTCAACGAAAAATGCCTTACGTTGCAGGGATTGATTCTTTTGGCCCTTTTGACATCGAATTGGGTTTTAAAGAAGATAAAATTTGGCTATTTCAAATACGTCCTTTTGTAGAAAATAAAAATGCGGCGGCTTCTGAATATTTGGCTGCTATTACGCCTAAAATTGAGAAACGTAAAAAGGTCAGTCGAAAGGCATTGTTGGAAACAATTAATCCTTGAAATTGACTTTTTATAGCGCTACCATCACGATTAAACTCAAAATAAATGACCCAAAAATCATATTTTCTTTTATTTCTTTTATCCTTCAGCGTTTTCACCGAAATAGCTGCTTATCCCATTGACGGTTATTTGTTGACGGGCATACGTCGATTATTATGGCATCAACTAGTGGAAAAAGGAGAAATTAAAGGTAAAAAAAGAATAGAAGGGGCTAAAAAATCCATCAAAGACATTCAACTAAATTTAGTGGATAGTCTTAAAAAAGACAGTCTTTTTTACATAGACACCGATTTGCAAAAAGATTTAAATAAATTATTTCCACGCTTAGACGAAAGTTATGCAGTTGCCCTTTTAGACATTACGCCCAATCAACCCGCTCGTTATGCCCAAAGAAAAGGCTATGACAATTTTCAACCGGGAAGTGTAGGTAAATTAGCGGTGATTACAGGGCTTTTTTGTGAATTACAAAATATCTATTTGGACTCTTTTGAGTTGCGTCAGGAATTATTGAGAACGAAAAAAGTTAGGGCGGGGCAATGGGCTATTTATGATGAGCATAGGATTCCTATTTATGATACTTTATCTAAAAAATTGGTAAAACGGCAGGTGCGAGAAAGTGATGTGTTTAGCCTATATGAATGGGCAGACCACATGATGTCTGTCAGCAATAATGGGGCAGCAAGTGTGCTTTGGCGAGAGGTTTTATTAATGCGTGTTTTTGGAAAAGAATATCCTGCTTTATCCGATTCAGTAGCAGCAGCCTATTTTAAAAACACTCCTAAAAAAGAACTATCAGAACTAGCCATTGCCGTTGTCAATGAACCGCTTAGAGAATTAGGCATCGGGCACGATGAATGGCGATTAGGGACGATGTTTACCCGTGGGGCAACGAGTATTATTCCCCGAAAAGGAGGCAGTACAGGCACACCAGTTGGCTTAATGAAATGGATGGTGGCCCTTGAAAGTGGCAATATCAACGATGTTAAATCAAGTCTGGAAATCAAGCGCTTACTTTATTTAACCGACCGTCGAATTCGCTATGCCTCTGCCGCTGCCCTCAAGGAAGGGGCGGTTTATTTTAAATCGGGCAGTCTCTATAGTTGTAACAGGAAATTGAATCCCAATTGTGGTAAATACAAAGGAAATGTCAAAAATTACATGAACTCGATTGCCATTATTGAACAGCCAGATAGTACCACTTATATGGTTGCTTTAATGTCTAATGTATTGAATAGAAATTCGAGTTACGACCACTTACTATTGGCATCGAAAATAGATAAGCTGGTTAGGGAAGAAAAAGAAGTCAGAAGTCAGACCATGAGGAATGATAATTCCGAACCCGAAGGGATGGGGGGCTAAATTTTTCTGTCAGAAGTCAGATTAATACGAGCAAATCTAAATTCATTCAAAACCCTGCACCATTGGAAAGAAAAAAGGAGACTGTGAATGCAAGTACCGTAAGGGTCAAGCCAACCAAAAAGACATTATAAGACCAGGTAATATATTTGAATTTTACGTCCAGTATTTTACCTAAATAGTAAATATCCCGAATCATATTACCATAGATAACTCGATAATCTTGCAACATTTCATTGAAAGCCTCTTCATAGCGAGGTAAAGGCAAGTCCACAAAATTTCCAAAAAAGAATATATCTCTTTTTATTTCATTGAGTGATTTAAGTGGTGAGTCATTTAATTTGGTCACATGTGGTCGAGCTGCCATTGTTGCAAAAAGAAGAGAAATCAAAGAAGTAAATAGAAAAATAAAACCTGAAATAAAGATAGCAGGATTCATTTCGATTATTTCCTTAAAGAAAATCAATAATATACTGATTAAAATAGAGTTGAATCGAATTAAGATATTGGCCTTTCGGTCTGCTAAAGCACTCAATCCCGTATGTGTCCGATAACTATTTCGTAAGAAAGTATCTAAGGCTCTTTGGTTCTTTCGGCCTTCTTTTAGTTCAAATAAATCAGCTGAATGTTTATATCCCATTGTTTTTCTTTTAATGACAAAAATCACCCGATTTACCCAATTTATTGGTAAGAAATGTCAATGGTTATCGGTGATATTTGTCAATTCCTTTATCTAAAGGATTAGTTAAGTTGATATTGTCTAGTAAATCGTAATTATAAAATTCCTGATTGTAGCGTTTTGCGGTGAAACTGTCCCTGCGGGACAAAATGTCGGTAGAAAATGATGTCTTCCCGAATCAAAAATGTGCCTTTAGGTACATTATGTATCATATTCCGTACCTAAAGGCACGGTTAAATCAGGGTGAATCTCCATTTTCTACCGACATAAAACCCCTAAAGGGGTTAACATTTGGAATCACCGCAATCCGTTACAATCAGTAAAATTCATTTCCAAAAGGAATTTTTATTCCTTTTCCATTTTTTGCCAAATACAATAGTTCCATAGTAATTAACATTATATATAGGACTGCACCTTTACCGATAATTGTTTTTTTAATAAAAACCCTTCCATAAGTCCTGTGATGCTAGTGAATTGAGCTATTTTTTACTATTAGCCTAACCATTAAATTGTAAAAATGAAATCCATCTTAAATCTATTCTTCCTAGTTTTTTTCCTGTGTTGTGCGACTATATGTTGTACGCAAAATAGCTTATTACTAACTGATAATGCGTCTGTTAAGCAATTAAATATCTTTCCAGAGAAAGAACAGCCAACAAAGGATTTTACCTCTCCTTATGAGCTTTCCTTGAAAAAAGAAATCAGCTTTTTTTCTGTTGGCTTAGGGGTCCAATTGGCCGGTTTGTCCCTGCACAAAAAAGTAGCGCCTTTGACAGTAGAAGACTTAGAGTTTCTTAATCCAGCTAGTGTTAGGGCTTTTGATCGGTCAACTATTGGAAATTATTCCCTTAGGGCGCAGAAAACCAGCGATATTTTTCTTTACAGTTCGGTGGCTTTTCCTTTACTCTTTTTAGCAGATAAAAATATGCGGAAAGATTATTTAAAAATCGGTTCAATGGCGGCTGAGGCACTTTTATTGAATGGAGGGATTACCACTTTAATCAAAAGTTCTGTCAAAAGAACCAGACCTTATGTTTATGACCCACTTATACCAATTGAAAAAAAATTATCTACATCTGCTAGAATGTCTTTCTTTTCTGGTCATACTTCTACCGTAGCTACGATGTCTTTTTTCTCGGCAAAAGTATTTGCAGATTATCACCCTGACAGTAAATGGAAACCTGTCGTTTGGACGGTAGCGACAGTTCTTCCTGCCACAACGGCCTATCTACGTTATAAAGGCGGCAAGCATTTTCCTACAGATGTGATTGTGGGTTATGGGGTTGGAGCGGCAATTGGTATTTTAGTGCCTCATCTTCACCGTTCAAAAGATAAACAATTCAAGTTGACACCTATGGTTACAGGGGATGCTTTTGGTTTGAGTTTAAACGGCGTTTTCTAGATGAGCACTAATTTAAATGACTTTCAGTCTGTTTTGCGGCTACCCGTCTAGCATTAATAATTTTAGATTTTATTGATTCTCAGACGTTTGATTTTTAACCGTTCGCCGTTTGCCATTAGCCTAGTAAGAAAACAAACCAAATTGCAAAGAAACCTGATAACCAAAATAGGATTTATTGGAATTGATATTTGCAAAATAAGCACTACCAATAGCTATTCGTTTGGAAAGATGGGTAATAATCCCAATTTTGATGGGGACACCAAATTTAGCATAATCTTCCATAGATTTTTCAACGGTATTCTCTACATTCGAAAAAATTAATGGTGCTGTTCTTGAAGAATTATTTCTTTTTAGGTCATAATAACTCAATCCAGTAGCCACATAAAAACGACCATCCGAAAAATGCTTTTGGTAGCCATATAAACCACTATACTCATACAATTCGAAATCTCTGTTATCTTTAAGGATATAATCAGGTGCATAATTCATTTGAATAGTCCATAAATTATGTTTCCAACCAACATTAATATCTGTTCCGATGACTATGGCATCATCTAGTTCCTCTCCACCTGTGTATAAACCTGAATTTCCACTAATCCAATAAGATAAATTTTGTGCTTGTGCTTGTGTGTTTATAGCATTAGCAAACAGCAAAATAAAACATACTAAACCTATCCCGTTTTTAGCGAGGTTGTAAAATAAGTTGCTTGTTTTTTCCCTATTATTTTTCATGATGTTTTTATTTATATAGGTCTTAAAAATACTTTTCAATTTATCTGCAAGGTCTTTTAATTTTTCCTTCCTATCACCAACATAAGTCACCCTACGGTGATGATAAATGTCAACTTTCTCCGCAATTGAGCCGCCTATCTTTGTATGGTTACCCGCAGTTATTTCCTGTGCTCAATTTTTAATTATAATGGAAAAATTATTAAAATTTAGTTTTATAATACTGATAATCAGCTTAGTATCTGCTTGCGCTAGTTATAAACATCAATATAAAAAAGCAGAAAAAGATTGGCAGAAAGTGTCATTACCTGACAAACCATTAGCACATCAATTATTTTTAATTGGAGATATTGGAGAAGATGAATCGGCTACAATGTCAGCAACTTTGCAAATAATGGGACAAAAATTAAAGCAAGCTGATGCAAATAGCTCCATCCTTTTTTTGGGAGATAATGTACATGCCCACATAGCCTCTGAAAAGGAAAAGAAAGCTGCCATAACGCACCAAAAAACGCAATTGGATATCCTCAATACCTTTAAGGGCAATGTATTTTTTATTCCAGGTAACCACGATTGGACAAAAGAGGGTGGGGTCGAAAGCATTCGGCAACAAGAAAAATTGGTACAAGATTATTTGGATAGAGGAGATACCTACATTCCAGACAGAGGGTGTAGCGGCCCAGAAGTAAAGGATTTGTCAGAGAATACCGTATTGATGGCTATCAATAGCCAATGGTATTTGGAAAATTGGGACAATGAAAAAGGGATTAACGAAGATTGTGAATTCAGAACGAGGGAATTATTTTTAAGAAGATTAGCAGATAAGTTAAAAGACAATAGACATAAAAATGTTATCCTTGCCTTGCATCATCCACTATATTCCAATGGGCGATATGGTGGACATTATACGGCTAAAGAACATTTATTTCCATTGACGACAATTGATTCTAAACTATGGATACCATTGCCGATTATTGGTAGTATATATGCTTTTTTGAATAGTGCTATTGGCAGCCCACAGGAATTGGTTCACCCAAAATATCAGGCGTTGAAAACAAGTATTTTGAATCAAGTAGATAATTATTCCAATGTCTTATTTGTTTCTGGACATGAGCATAGTTTGCAATTTTTTGAGGACGAAGAACAGGATTTTATTGTAAGTGGTTCGGGGGCTAAACAAGAACCGGTTGCTTTGGGAGATGATGCCACTTTTGTGGCAGGTGTAAAGGGGTTTTCGCAGGTCTATTTTTATAGAGATGGCGAAGTATGGGTAGAATTTTGGGCATGTAGTGATAAAAATGGACAAAACCTTGACCAAACAACCTTAATTTTTAGAAAAAAAATCAAGCCTACTTTAGCATTAAATAGACATTTAACAGCGAATCAATTTTCAGAATATGAACAATTAAAAGGGCAGGATTCTATTGTTAAATCGATTATGGAACAAGCAGAAATAAAAGTTGCGGACCAAAATATATGGGGACACCTCTACACAGAAGAATACCTCACCGATTATAAAATGCCTGTATTAGACTTGGCAACTGCGAAAGGTGGATTAATGGCTTATGAATTAGGAGGTGGACAACAGACGAATGCTATTCGATTAAAAAACAGGAAAGGGAAAATCTACCAATTGCGCTCCGTTGAAAAAGTGACCGATCGCATGCCGAGCCTATTAAGAAAAACCTTTGCGGTTGATTTAGTCAAACAACAATTGACTGCTGGTTACCCTTTTAGTCCATTGATGGTTAGTCCAATGGCGGAAGCAATTGATATTTTTCATACGAATCCGACGGTTGTTTATGTACCGAAACAGCCAAACTTAGGAAGGTATAATGACCTAGGTGGGGAAGTTTACTTATTTGAAGAACGGGCAGATGGAGATTGGAGCGACCTAAAAAGTTTTGGGTATCCTGAAAAAATAGAAAAGGCTAGAAAGTTAATTAATAAAAAACTAAAAAATGATAAAACGGTGATTGACCAACCGTTGGTTTTGCGTTGTCGTCTGTTTGATATGATTATTGGAGATTGGGACCGACATTCCAACCAATGGCGATGGGCGACCTACGAAATGGAGGACGATAAAAAATTGTATAAACCCATTCCAAGAGACCGTGACCAAGCATTTGCTAAATTTGATGGACTCGGTAATGCAATAGCTGATTTTACTTTTCCAATGGTCAAAGCCTCCGAAAATTTTGATGGAAAAATCACTAAAAAAGAAGCGACTTGGCTCAATTATAAAGCCCGTTATTTTGACCGTTTTTTCCTCAATGCTATGAAATTAGAAGATTGGGAAAAGGAGGCTAAATACATCCAAGAACATTTGACAGATGCGGCTATTGAAGCAGCAGTTAAAAAGATTCCTCCTTTTGCTTATGACAAACGAGGCAAGGACTTTATCGAATTTATAAAAAGCCGTAGAGATGACCTATTGAAAGTGGCTAGGCAGTATTATAAAGTGTTGAATAAAGAAGTATTAATTCTTGGGACGCATAAAGATAACTTATTTATTGTCAATAGATTAAATGATTTGCAAACAAAGGTTTCGGTTTATGAATACAATAAAAAGAAAACGGAAAAACAGTTTTTATACGAGCGAACTTTTGAAAATGAGGTTAGCAAGGAATTGCGATTGTATGGCTTAGATGGAGCTGACCAATTTCAGGTTACTGGAAAAGTTGGACAAAGCCCACTAGTCAGATTGATTGGTGGAAAAGGAGAGGATAGTTATGCTGATAATTCCAAAGTTAGAGGATGGTCTAAAAGAACAATAATTTATGATGATAACAAGGAAAAATCAACCTTAAGGTTGAAGGGAGAAACCAAAGATAAGCGCTCTAAAATGGAAATGCGGAATACTTTCAATTATAGAGATTACGACTATAACTATGCGATTCCAGTCCCAATGATTGGCATAAATCCCGATGATGGCTTCCATCTTAACTTAAGTATGATTTGGCGTACTTTCAGTTTTAAACGAAAGCAAAATCACCGATTTAACGGAAGTGTAGCCTTTGGTTCAGGGGCTTATAGTTTGTCTTATAATGCCGATTATTTTAATACTTTCCAAAATTGGGATATGAATCTTCAGTTGACCGCTGAAGTGCCTAGGTTTGTCTCTAATTTTCATGGTTTGGGCAACGAAACGGAAAGAAAAACCGATGAATTCGGCAAAGATTTTTATCGTATTAGAAGAACTTTATTAGCTGCCTATCCATCGTTTAAAAAGCGATGGGATTCAGGCATTTCTTTTTCTGTAGGTCCAGCTTTTGAGTCCATCAAAATAGAAGAAAAAGCCGAACGGATTACAGGAGCAGATTTTATGGAGTTCCGTCCAACTATTTTTAACCACCAAAATTTTAGTGGGGGCAATGCAGGGTTTCATTTTTATAATGCCGACCATTTTGCCTTACCGACTCAAGGCTTAGGGCTTTTGGTAGATGCCAACTGGCGAGCCAATTTACAAGATGTAGACCGACAAATGCTCCGATTTAAAAGTGAGTTGACTTTCTTTACTCGATTAACTCAAACAGATTATTTCGTATTGGAAAACCGACTACATGGCAGCCATATCATCGGAGATTTTGATTTTTTTCAGGCAGTTAGCCTTGGTGGCGGTAGTAGTTTAAGAGGGTTTTCCCAAGGTCGTTTTTCAGGTCGCACCGCTTTTTACCATACGATAGACTTAAGAATAAAAATCATTGATTCTGAGAATAGTTTTTTGCCCATTTCGGGTGGAATTACGCCAGGGTTTGATTATGGTCGGGTCTGGATAAAAACAGAAGATTCGGACAAATGGCATCTTAGTTACGGTGGCTCGATTTGGGTTGCCCCTTTGGATGTAGTCGCCCTTTCGGCAGGGATGTTCTTTTCAGAAGAAAAGCCTCGGATAGCCGTAAGTGCTAGTGTACAATTTTAATCAACAATAAATAAAACAACACCATCTTATTTAATCAATTTAAAATCATACCAATGAGAAATTTAATCATTATGTTGATTGCCACAGGCTTATTGTCTTCCTGTGTGAGCAATCAGAAATTTATGGACATGCAAACGAGTCGAGATGAAGCGCAACAAGCGTATGAAAAAGTGATAGCAGAACTAAAAAGTTGCGATGAACAAAAAATGGACTGTGAAAAGGAATTGTCCACGACCGTCAGTCGGCTAAAAAACAAAGAGCAAGAACTTATCGTCAAAAGCACCCAATTGGAAAGTGAACGCAGTAAAACTCAGTCCTTAGGACAAGAATTAGAGTATTTCAAATCTACGAATACTAATTTATTGGAACGCTTATCTGACCTTTCTATAGTCAGTAAAACGGGTGCAGAAAGTATTCAAAAATCATTAGAGGCGTTGAATGAACAAAACCGCTACATTAAAGATTTGACTTCCTCGATGTCTAAAAAAGATTCGATAAATCTTGCGCTGGTAATGAATTTGAAACGCTCGTTGGCAGATGTGAGTGATGAAGATTTGACGATTGAAGTTAAAAAAGGAGTCGTGTATATTTCGTTATCCGACAAAATGTTATTCAAATCTGGAAGTGCGGTCATCAATACTCGGGCAGAAGAAGTGCTAGGAAAAATTGCGAAGGTCGTCAACGACCATAATGAGCTAGATATTTTGGTGGAAGGTCATACTGATAATGTACCGATAAAAAATGCCTGTATAGCTGATAACTGGGATTTAAGCGTTAAAAGAGCGACTTCGGTTGTTCGGTTATTGCAAGAAAAGTATGCGGTTCGGCCAGAAAGAATGACAGCTGGGGGTAGGTCAGAATTTGTGCCTAAAGCATCGAATGTCAATATGACAGGGCGTAGTATGAATCGTCGGACAGAAATTATTATTTTGCCGAAGTTAGACCAGTTTTTTCAGTTATTGGAACCGCCATCTGTGGGAAATTAATGGAAAGTCTTATCAGGTATTGGGTGCAGTAGGCAGTAAAAAGTGGGCAGTTTGCAGTCGGTGCGATTTATTGATTACATCGACTGCAAACTACAACTTATTTAGCTCTTCTAGTATTTTATAAAAAATGGCTATCGGGTAGAAGGTTCTTCTTTTGGCATTGCCTTCCTTATTTTCTGAATAGACGCACTTGTTTGCTCAAACAAAAGGGCTAAATCTTTATTTTTATAGGAGGGAAATATCTTCAGCAATTTTTGAACAATTAAGGTATGTTTCTTCTTATCGGTAATTGGATATTCTTTTCTAATTTTGCTGACGGTAGCTTTTTTAGTTGTGGCAATTTTGGCAATAGCCCCATCCTTCATTAATGGAAAAGTTTTGATTAATTGAAGAACAATTAATAATTCTTTCATTTTTTCTCCTTCAATCTTACTCTCTTTTTTACCTTTAATTTCACCCTTAATTTCACCAATTAAGATACCTTCCTCTACAAATTGTTCATAAGCGGTCTTAGCCATATCATCTAATTTTTAGTATTAGAAGGTTTTTCTTTTGGCATCGCCTTCCTTATTTTTTGAATAGCCACACTCGTTTTTTCAAACAAAATTGCTAATTCCTTATTTTTAAAGGAAGGAAATGCCTTTAGCAATGTTTGAATAATTAAGGTATACTTTTTCTTATCGGTAATTGGATATTCTTTTCTAATTTTGTTGACGGTAGCTTTTTCCGTTGTGGCAATTTTGGCAATATCCCCATCATTCATCAATGGAAAAGTTTTGATTAATTGAAGAACAGTCAATAATTCTTTCTTCTTTTCTCCAATTTTTTCTCCTTTAATTCTACCAATTAAGATACCTTCCTCTACAAACTGTTCATAAGCGGTCTTAACCATATCATCTAATTTTAGTGGTAAATTATTAGCTATTTTACGAATTTCTTCTTTTTCAATTGGCGATGCATTTGCTATATAAACAACGGCAATGCGTACAAAAGTTTCAAATAAGTTACTTGGCGTCGATTTCCATGCATAAATAAATAGCTCTGTTGTCTTATTTCTAATAAAATTAGGGTTTTTATTATTTTTCATCAACAATAAAGCTGCACCTAAAAAACCTAATTTTATTTTGTTTAATTCCTCGTCAGAATGATTCGACAAATCTGTTAATAGATACTCAAATTTAGGAATAAATTGGTTCAGTTGCTCATCTTCGTAGGGAAAATAATCCTTAAAAGGTTTATATTTCCACTTTCGTCCTCCATGATAAACTATAATGGGGATGATAATAACTAAGTCTTCGGAATTTTGGTATTGTTGTTCCCAAGCATTGAGCAAATAGCGAAATAATTGAAGATGAGGATATTTGGGCACCCAACTTTTATGTTCGAATAAAAAGCTAATTTCAATCGAAACTTCCTGCTTTCCATTCCATTGACAGGAATAAACCAAATCCGTGATATTTTCACTTAATTCATCATCAACATAACTGCCATTTTCCAGTTGTAAGGTGGATAGTTGTAGTCTTGTAGAAATCTCTTTGGGTAAAAACTTTTCTATAAAAGCTTTGGCTACTAATACTTTTGAAAAGGTAGCTCTAAAAAAATGGTCGTGTGGTTTGTCTATTTTGTTTCCCATAGCAATGTGTTTGAATTGCCAAAGATAAACAATTTTTTGTGTCAAACAAATTCCTCCCGTAAAACCCGTTGGGCAAACCCTTGAACCTTCAAATCGGCCGACTGCAACTGTTCCTTAATCAATTCCTGGTATTTTTCTGTTTGCAAATAACCTAATAGATACAACACCGCTAATTTAATCCGACGGTCTTTACCAGCTAAAAGCAATTGATAACTTTCAAATTCATTGGGCATTTTAAGCTGCAATTCTTTTCTGGTTGCTTCGGAAGTATTATCCTGCATAGAGGCCTCTACCAACGGAATTAATGTTTTCCTTAAATTGGGAGACAGTAGATTGTCCATAAATTCCAAGGCATTGACCCCTAGATCAGATTGTTGACTGCGCAATCCTTTGTAAATGAGATAAATATCTCCATTAGGATGGTCTAAACCGACCAGCCTGAAAATGCGTTCCATAGTACGGTCTAACCTTTTTTTCAAGAGCTGAATTAAACCATTTCTAGCTTCTTTTTCCTTTTTAGAATGATGGGTTTTAATAGCTATTTGGGTATAAAACACACTTAATAAATCCCGATATAATTGGATTTCCGTCTGTATATGGTGACCAACTTTTTTATGATTAAATTTTAAATTAGAAAAATTATTTTTCAAAAAATTCAAGCCACGCAAGGCTTCTTGCCGGACCATTAAATCCTCATTATCTAATAAATTAAATAGAAAATTAACAGATTTCTGTACGCCTACTTGCTTGATGACAGAAGGAATCATCCGAGTGACTTCTAGGTCAATTTTTTCTTGTAAAACCATTTTTGATAATACAGGAATTAAGTCTTTTCCATAATAGGCTAAGGCTTTTCGGACGCTAGGGCGCAAGGGCGGTTTTGCCAGTAATTGCACCAAAGGATTGATAAATTGAGGATGGAGTGTATGACCCGCCTCGATAATGGCACAATAGGCAATGACCTTATTTTTATCATAAAAAGAACGTTGAATAAAAGGAAAAAAGGCTTCCATATTAGCTCGCCCAATAGCTTTTAAAGCCGTAATGGTTCGGAATTCTATTTCTGCGGGATTGGTTATTTGAGGTAGTTTATTCAGTTTTTCCCGAATGCGGTCTGCCAATTTAAATTGCCTTTTTAAATCAGGATTTGCTCTAGTTTCATTCGCCAAGCTAATTAATGCTGCTCCTCTTACTCGATAATCTGCTTGTTGCAAATATTTTTCGATTACTTCGACTATCTTTCCATTGGCATTTTCTATCAGGTATTCAAAAGCTGCTATTTTTATTGCCTGATTTTCATGCTGTGCCAAGACTTCTATTTCTGGTAAAAAATCGGCTTTTTTATAAAAATATAAGCAACGAATAGCTGCTGTTGTCACCTCGTCAGCAGCATGAGGAATCATATTTTTAAGGGTATCGAAAAGGGCTGGATGAGGCTTGTTTTTAATCCTTCGCAGAATCATCAATTTTTGTTGGGTAGAACCGGCTTCCAATACCTTTTGGATGCCCTGTAAAGTAGAAGGGTTATTTAAGTCTATATGGTTATTATTTTGATGATTTTGTACTTGGTCAATTTTGCGCCGAAAAGATAATAAATATTCTTTTTTTACTCGAAAAATCAAATAAATCCAAAATGATAATAAGCTGATTATCATTATATTAACCGCATTTGTTGACAAACTTAATCCTTTTACCAAAAATATCAATAAGATACCACTTATACCTGTTGCCAAGCTATCAATAAAGACATCAATAAAAGTCTTCGTCTGGTTTTTTAATGCTTCTGGAACAGGTAAAATTAACAATTCCATTGCTGCTTTATTAATGGACTGCTTTAGCCCACCATCTGACATTTTTAATAGTACTGCGGATGCCAAAACTCCAGGAAATAGAATCAAGGAAATGACTGCCAAGAATATAGCGATAGGCAAAAAAAGCAAGGCGGAACCTACTCCAAAAGTACTCATTACTTTTCTGGTGACAAATAATTGTAAGCCGAGCGAAATAACACTAAAGGTAGATAGCCAAAAGCCAAAAAAAGCGGTCAATTCATCTTGGTCAGGAATCAACGCAGCGGCAATACCGCCAAATTGATAATCCACCAGTTTGGCAACCATGACACTCACAAAAACGATGCTTGCGAGATAAGTCAAATGCCGAGATTTTCTAATCAATGCCAATGGATGATTCCCTAAGCCACGTACCTTTTTTGTCGTAGGAATCGTTTTAGGTTTATCAGGCGTATATTTTTTCCAAATAACCCGATTAATTGGAATACAAGCACCAATAAATAAAGCACCGATAAAAGGCAAATTTTCACTACCTGTAAACGCTGCTAAAACAGACGTCAGGTAACCGCCAAAAATCCCTCCTGCAATCGCCCCTGCACCAATGAAACCAAATAAACGTTTGGCTTCTCTTGGATTAAAAACTTGATTGGCTAAAACCCAAAATTGAGAAGTGGTCAGTAGCGCAAAAAGAGCAACCCAAATATAAAAGAGGTATAAAATAAGGTTCTCCAATACATTCAATCGAAGAAATAAACCAAAAAAGAGTAGGGACAATACCGAAAAAATCAACGTCCCATTGATGATTCTATGTAATGGAAATTGTCGAACAATATGCGCATAAAGGGAAGTAATAAGGGCAGCCACTATTGCCACCAACATAAAAGCATAGGGCAAATTTTCTACCCCAAATCTTGATAAAAATAAACCATTAACTGTCGGCTTGACAATCAATAAGGTGGAAATAATTAAAAAAATGTTCAATTGCATCAAGAAAGCACGGGGAAATTCCCCATTTCGGATATCGAAAGTTTTCCGAAGAAATAATTGGAATGCTTCCTTGAAGGTTGTCATTTATTGATACAAAGTGTTTGTTTATTTTTGAATAACCAAGCGGTTGATAGTAGTTCAATCATACATCCATTTTTATTATCTGATTATCAGTTTACTAATAATGAAACGGCTATCGACCTATAGTTGTAAATTATTGATTACCAATTAAAACTTTGCGTCTTCGCATCTTTGCGTGCGTTAAAAATTTACAATCATAGAAGAATAGCCATCATTTACCTGACAGATATATGATTGATGATGTATGATTTGGCGTCGCCTATTCCCCAATCTCTAACACCTCCTCTACGGAATGCACTAAATTCCGCATGATTTGTTCCCCTCCAGCATCTTCTGCCAAACCGACTAAAATATACTTTCTTTCTGGTCCCATAACCATCACCGAATCAGAGTGAAAATTACTCCAAGAGCCAGATTTTCTATAGACTGTTGCCTCGGGGGCAACTTTATCTAAAGTATTGATAAATTTGTGATGCAAACCCGTATTAGCCATCAATTCCATCATCTGTTCAGACCGGTCTTCGCAAACCAACATGCCTTTAAACATTAAATAATAAAACCGACTAACTTGGGTAGCCGTAGCGGCATGACTCAAACCTTGCAAAGGGTCAGGATATCGTTTGCCTTGTGCGGCATATCGTTTACCAACCCATAAACCACCGCCGTTATTTTCATCATATAAGGCATATTGAGGATTGGTCAACACACGTTCAATTTTTTCAAAACCCAGTCGATCTATCATTCTCGTAGAAGCCGCATTATTGGATTTATTTATCATCAAGAACATATCTTTTTTTACTTCGGGCGTCTCTTGTAATTCTCCTTTTTCTAGGGCATCCATTGCTGCCAAGAGAATCGCAATTTTGGGTAAACTAGCTGCATACATCATTTCATCGCCATTAATTTGTGCAAACCGAGGATTATTGGCATTGCTTAAATCCACCAAACCAATTGCCATTTTTTTCTGAGCAATTAAGCGATTCAACTTTTTATTCGTTTTTAATTCGTTTTCCAAAGCAGTTTGTAAATTTAAATCTTCCTGATTTTTTAGTGGTTGAAAGGAAGACGTAAAGCCATAGTCTGGCATTGGAAAATCATCAATTGCCTGTGCATTTAAAGCAAGTGCAAACAAAGAAAAAACAAGTACTCTCAAGAAATTTTTCATACTTTAATTTTTAGATTATTGATTACTACTATAAACGTTTTTACAAACAACCACCATATAAATAAGGTATTTCGTGTCAAAATAGTTTCTTAAGATATCTTAATGTTTATTTAAAATTATTATGAATTTTTTAATTTAATACTCTTTTTGTTAATAATTTAGCAATGAATCCTGCCTTTCTCGCAATAGAAATTATTTCAGATGGACTTAATGTTTCCGTCTCAATCGTCAATGTTTTATTAGATACTTCTGTATCTACATGCCAGAAGGTGATACCCATTTCGTCCTCTAAATAGGGACTAATTCTTTGAACACATTCAATGGTATTAATATTAGTTTTGAATTGTAAAGTCATGATAATTTGAAATTTTTATGATTTAGAAATTGGGATAAATTTCAAAGAAAAAATTTACTCAGATATAAATTTATCATAAATTAATAGAAAAATAAACTATTAAACATAATTATCTTAACTAAATAATTTCTTTAATCTTCTACTACCAATTCTGGCAATTTTAACGTCATTTCCAATATATCATGCGTCGTAACAATTCCGGTTAAAATCCCATCTTCTACTATTGGCAAAGCGTGAAATCTATTTTCTACAAATAGTTCAATTGCCTCCATAATAGTATCATCTGGATTTAGGAAAAACGGAAAGGCGGTCATGATAATCTCCGCTGTAAACTTTCGATTTCCCAATTGAGATAAAGTCAATAATTTTTCTGCTTTCACCAAATCTGCCGAGCTAATTATTCCCTTTAACAAACCACCAATATCTACGACAGGAATGTGGTGGAAATTATTTAATTTAAACATATCTCTAATGTCTTCAATTGGTGTATCCGCAAAAACGGTAACCACATTGGTAGTCGCTATTTGCCAAACAGATTCGTTTAAATTTATATTTTTCATTGTTTTTATTTTGTATTAAAATTTTGATGACCAATAAATTAAAAATAGACGACAAATCAATTTTGTCGCCTATGAGTTCAAAACACCTAAATGAGATTCTGCTACAAATTTGCCAATCTATTTTCTTATTCCCAATGATAAATATCAATTGAATACAATGATATTTATCATCAATCTACCCGTTCTTTTTTTCAAAATTTGTAGCATATTAAATCTATGGTTTTACCAAAAAAATAAAAATGGATTTCCCCACACTTAAAAAGGCAACTAATAATTGGAAAGAAACTCCCAATTTGAAAGACTATCAAAAAACATACAATACTTTCGCTTGGGAAACTATTCGCAAGGAATTAGACGGCTTGCCTAATAATCAAGGATTAAATATTGCACATGAGGCAGTTGACCGACATGCTAATTCAGCGCAGGCTACTAAAACAGCTATTCGATGGATAGGCAAAAAAGGGAACAAAAGAAATATCTCTTATTTGGAATTAAAAGCCGAGACCAATCGATTTGCCAATGTGCTGGAAGGGTTGGGCATTCAAAAAGGCGAGCGGGTCTTTTCGTTAGCAGGACGGATTCCAGAATTGTATATCGCTGCTTTGGGAACTTTGAAAAATACTTCCGTCTTTTGCCCACTTTTTTCTGCCTTTGGACCAGAACCGATTATGCAACGATTGGGTAGGGGAAAGGGAAGTGTTTTATTGACAACCACTAAGCTATTTAAAAGGAAAGTGCAGGCTTTATTGCCACAGTTACCCGATTTAAAATATGTTTTATTGGCAGATGCTACCGAGGACGTAGATGAAAAAGTTTTATCTTTTGCTCGTTTAATGGCAGCTGCTTCAACCGAATTCACCATACCTCCAACCAATTCCGAAGATAGTGCTTTACTGCATTTTACAAGCGGTACAACAGGGATGCCTAAAGGTGCGATTCACGTACATAATGCAGTGCAAACCCATTACATGACAGGGAAATATGTCTTGGATTTTCAGCCCAATGATATTTTTTGGTGTACGGCTGACCCAGGTTGGGTAACAGGTACTTCTTACGGAATTATTGCCCCCCTAACCCATGGCATTACCAATATTATTACTGAGGCAGAGTTTGATGCTTTGCGTTGGTTTGAAACATTGCAGGAAGAAAAGGTCAATATTTGGTATACCGCACCAACGGCGATTCGTCGCTTAATGCGTTTAGGGATGAAGCCTAAAGACGCTTATGATTTAAGCCATTTGCGACTGATTCATAGTGTTGGAGAACCCTTAAATCCAGAAGCAGTTGTTTGGGGCGAATCCGCTTTGGGTATGCCTATTCACGATAATTGGTGGCAAACGGAAACGGGCGGTATTATGATTAGTAATTTTCCTGATGTGGAAATCCGACCAGGTTCAATGGGTAAACCTTTGCCCGGTATAGAAGTAGGTTTGGTACAAGTGGAGGATAGTAAAATTACTAAAGTTATTACCGAAGCAGGAGAAACGGGAGAATTAGCCCTAAAACCAAGTTTTCCTTCCATCTTCCGTACCTATTTAAACGAAGAAGAACGCTATCAAAAATGCTTTGTGGATGGTTGGTATCTTTCTGGCGACCTAGCTAAAAGAGATGCGGATGGCTATTATTGGTTTGTTGGTCGAGCCAAAGAAATTATCAAAACATCTGGTCACATGGTCGGTCCTTTTGAAGTCGAAAGTGCTTTAATTGAACATCCCGCCGTAGCCGAAGCAGGGGTTATTGGCAAACCAGACCCGATGGCAGGAGAGCTTGTGAAAGCCTTTGTTTCCTTAAATACAGGCTATGAATGGAGCGAGGAATTGCGCTTAGAACTAATGGGTTTTACTCGAAAAAAATTGGGTGCAGCAGTTGCCCCCAAAGAAATAGATTTCTTAGAAGATTTACCTAAAACCAAGAGCGGGAAGATTATGCGCCGCTTGTTGAAAGCGAGAGAATTAGGTTTGCCAGAAGGAGATACTTCCACACTTGAAAAATAGCTTGTGAATTTTGAGGTTCGATGTATTGAGTCTCCAGACTCGATACGACTATCTGGTCGTCTCCCGACGACCTAATCGATGAATCGGAACAAGTTGTGCTAACAGTTAAAAAAGCTAAAATAAAAAATTAATGCATCAACCAAACAAAATCCTAACACCCGTTCACATCAGCAAAGCCGATGCCCAGCATTTATTACATCAAATGCTGCGAATTCGACGCTTTGAAGAAAAAGCAGCAGAGATGTACACCCAAGGTCATATCAAAGGCTTTTTACATTTATACATTGGAGAAGAAGCTGTTGCGGTGGGCATTATGGATGCTTTGCAACCCGAAGATGGGGTTGTAGCGACTTATCGAGAACATGGACATGCTTTAGCTAAAGGCGTATCTGCCAATTCCATTATGGCAGAAATGTTTGGGAAGGAGGAAGGTTGTAGTCGGGGCAGGGGAGGGTCGATGCACCTTTTTGATGCGGAAACCCGATTTTTTGGTGGAAATGCCATTGTTGGTGGACATTTACCGCTTGCGGTCGGGTTGGCTTTAGCCGATAAAATGCAGCAAAAGCAGGTTGTTACGGCCTGTTTTTTTGGAGAAGGGGCAGTCGCAGAAGGGGAGTTTCATGAGTCTTTAAATCTAGCAGCCCTTTGGCAAACGCCTGTATTATTTGTTTGCGAAAATAATGGATATGCGATGGGAACGGCACTCGATTTGTCGGAATCCGAGATGGATATTCACGCCAAAGCAGCTAGTTATCAAATTCCCTCAGAAGTAGTAGATGGCATGGATGTTTTGGCAGTTCGACAAGCAGCAGAAAGAGCTGCGGCACATATTAGAAGTGGTAAAGGGCCTTATTTTTTGGAATGTCGCACTTATCGTTTTCGAGCGCATTCGATGTTTGATGCAGAATTATATCGAGACAAATCAGAAGTAGAGGAATGGAAAAAATATGGTCCAATAACCAGTTTTATAAAACGATTAAAAAATCAGGATTTAATAAGTGAGGCCGAAATTTTGGAATTGGAAAATCAAGTGGCAGCGGAAGTCAACGAATCCGTCAAATTTGCCGAATCAGGTACTTTAGAATCAGAAGCGAATTTATTGCGCTTTGTTTATTCGGAAAAAAAATTGGTGATGTAAATTCGTTTTTAATTATTTCTAAAATAGGACAAGCATAAGGCATTGCCCATAGGCCGTCAGGCTAAGCGTTTCAACCCATCCCCAACCCTTCCCTTGAAAAGGAAGGGAGTCGTCAAAATTGAAAATTTCGATATGTTTTGACTAAAATTTTCAATTTTGCACAGAATGAGTTCCCCTCCATTTTGAGGGAGGGGCTAGGGGAGGGTTAATTTTAAGGCATTGCCCCCACGATAGAAAGATAAAAAAAATACTTATGAAAATAACCTATAGAGAAGCCATTCGGGAATCCATCCGAGAAGCGATGCAAGAAGATGAAAAAGTCTTTTTAATGGGAGAAGATGTTGGTCATTATGGCGGCTGTTTTGCCGTAAGTAAAGATTTATTGGCAGAATTTGGCGCAGAACGGATTCGAGATACGCCGCTTTCTGAATCTGCTTTTGTCGGCATCGGTATCGGGGCAGCCATGAATGGTATGAAGCCTATTGTAGAAGTGATGACGGTCAATTTTAGCCTACTAGCAGCCGACCAAATCATGAACAATGCAGCAACTATTTTACACATGTCTGGTGGTTTGTTCAACGTGCCCGTTGTGATTAGAATGGCAACAGGTGGAGGCAAACAATTAGCGGCCCAACATTCCCATAGTTTGGAAGGGTGGTATGCCCATATTCCTGGGTTGAAAGTCTTGACTCCCGCCACGTTGGAAGATGCCAGAGGCATGTTGATTAGCGCATTAAAAGACCCCGACCCCGTCCTTATTTTTGAAAACTCCACCCTTTATAATCATCAAGGAGAACTTTCTGAAGATGCTGGAGCAGTTGATATTTTCAAAGCAAAAATAAGGCGGCAAGGCAAGGATATTAGTTTGGTAACTTATGGGATTGGGTACCATAAATGTGTAGCCGCCGCAGAAATATTAGCGGCGGAGGGTATTGACGCTGAAATCCTTGATTTGCGGGTGTTACGTCCCTTAGATGATGCGACTATTTTGGAAACGGTCAAAAAGACAGGGCGAGTACTTATTGTAGATGAAGGTTGGAAAAGTGGGGGTATTAGTGCCGAAATCAGCAGCCGAATTATGGAAAAAGGCTTTTTTGATTTAGATATGCCCGTTGCCCGTTTGGGTGGGGCAGAAGTGCCAATGCCTTATGCCGAGCATCTGGAAAGAATTGCGGTGCCGCAAGTGGAGACGATTGTGGCAAAGGTTAAAGAAATGATTTAATAGAGAAGTCAGACCATTTTATTGTCAGATGCGAGACCGAAAATTTCAATTTTCTGTCAGACCGCTTCGCTGTCAGTTGCTAGATTCACTCTGACCTCTGACAATAAATTTTAATTTATGGTCTGACAATGAAATGGTCTCTTTTCTGATTTTTAAATAAAAAACAATGAGTGAATATAAAATGCCCAAATTGGGTGCAGATATGGAAGATGCCATCCTCATCGAGTGGAAGGTCAAAGAAGGTGACCGAGTGCAAAAAGGGGACATCATTGCTGAAATAGAAACAGTTAAAGGAGATATAGATGTGGAAGTTTTCGAAGATGGAATTATGGAAAAAATCATTGCGCAGCCTGGAGAACGCTTGCCTGTCGGAACAGTTTTGGCTTATATCAATAGTAATGGAAAGACTACGCCAGAAGAAGATCCGGTAGAAGTGCCGCCAATAGAAGAACCAGCACCTACTAAAATTCCAGAAGAAGTTCCACCTAAAAAAGAACCTATTCTACCTCCTAAGCCAACGGAAATTCCGCCAATAGAAGAACCACCAACAATCATTCCTTCACCAGGAGTACCTGAGGAGGAAATACCTGACATTCCAGCCATCCCAGAGGAAGTGCCGTTTACGGAAGAACCAGTAGAACAACCGAGTCCAGAAGAATTTCCACCAATGGAGGAACCTGAAATTCCCCCATTACCAAAGGAAATGCCACCTAGAATAATACCTCTCCCAACTGAACCATATAGACCGACTTTTCGACATAATGCCTCTCCTTTGGCTAGAAAAATAGCGAAAGATTTGGGCATTGATTTAGCACAGGTCAAGGGTACAGGCGAAGGCGGAATCATCCACAAGATTGATGTGGAACGCTTTGCCAATTCGGTTGATAATAAGGAGGATTCCAGACCAACAATCAAGGAAAAGCCAAAGGTAGCCAAAGACCGTAAGGTAAAAATGCGAACCGCCATTGCTGCTGCGATGAGTCGTTCCAATCAGGAGATTCCTCATTATTATTTGGAAACGGCCATTGATATGCAGAAAGCCATGAATTGGTTGCAAACCGAAAATGAGCAACGACCTGTTCAAAAACGGTTGCTGGCAGCCGTTTTATTGCTTAAAGCTAGTGCTTTGGCGCTCCAAAAAGTACCCGAATTGAATGGGTATTGGGAAGATAATCGACTTAATATACAAGAAGGTATTCATATCGGTTTTGCCATTTCTTTACGAGGTGGTGGATTGGTCATTCCAGCTATTCACGATGTCAATAAAAAAAGTATAGATGAATTGATGAATAATTTAACCGATGTTTCAGAAAGAGCAAGAATGGGTAAATTGAGAAGTTCAGAATTAACAGATGGGACTATTACTATTACCAATATCGGAGACCGAGGTGTAGCAAAAGTCTTTGGGGTTATTTATCCGCCGCAGGTAGCAATTATCGGTTTTGGAAAAATCATAGAAAAACCTTGGGCGGAAAATGGAATGTTGGGTATTCGTCCAATTTTGACGGCAACGCTTGCGGCTGACCATCGAGCAACAGATGGTCGGATTGGTGCCAAATTTTTATCGACTTTGAATAAATTATTGCAAACTCCTTCAGAACTTTAAAGTAAATACTTGTCCTCGATTTATCGGGGTAATTATTAAGTTAAACCAATCACAGTATGAAAAATACACAAATCCAACAAACTATCCTAGACATCCTTTCTAAAATAGCCCCAGAAATTGACCCTGCAACCGTTGATATGGGGTATTCCATTCAAGAAGAATTTGAAATTGATTCTATGGATTTTTTGAGAGTAGTAACTGCTGTAGATGAAATTTTTGGCATTGCTATTCCAGAATCGGATTATGCAAATATTAGCACAATGGATGATATGGTTGCCTACATTGAAGAAAAAATTCCTGTTTAAGGATTAGTAAGAAAATTGATTGTAGGCCTTGGATTAATTATTCAAAAAAAAGCAATTATGGCAAAAGATATTTTAACCTTCTCCGATGAATTAGGGCCTATAAAAATAGTTCAAATTTACAGCCCAAAAATAGGACTAAAAGCAGTTTTGGCGATTGATAATGTAGCTGCGGGGCCTTCTATTGGTGGCATACGGATGGCGCCAGATGTCACAACAGCCGAAGCTTTTCGTTTAGCCAGAGCAATGACTTTCAAAAATGCGGCGGCAGGTTTAGCCCACGGTGGCGGAAAGGCAGTCATACAAGCAGACCCCAAAACCATTTCTATTCAACAAAAGGAAATATTAATCCGAGCTTTTGCGCAAGCTATCAAGGATTTAACCGAATATATTCCTGGACCAGATATGGGAACGGACGAAACTTGCATGGCTTGGATTAAAGATGAAATCAATCGTTCCGTAGGTTTACCTAGAGAAATCGGAGGTATTCCTTTAGATGAAATTGGGGCAACTGGACATGGATTAGTAGCAGTTGCCGAAACTGCCTGCCCGTTTTACGGAATAAATTTAAGCGGGGCAACCGTTGCGATTCAAGGTTTTGGAGCAGTTGGTAAACATGCTGCTATTCAATTAGAAAAAAAGGGGGCAAAAGTTATTTCCGTAGCCGATTCTAAAGGAACAATTACCAATCTTAATGGACTTTCTGTGGAGAAATTATTGGCAATAAAAGCAAAAGGAAATAGCGTAACCACCTATTCTGAAGGAGAAAAAGGAGATGCTTTGACAGTTATTGGCGTTCCTTGCGATATTTGGATTCCAGCTGCTCGACCTGATATTATTACCAAAGAAAATGTAGACGAATTGCAAACCAAATTAATCATTCAGGGAGCAAATATTCCCATTACAGAAGAAGCGGAACAGTTTTTATTTGAAAAAGGCGTAGCGGTTATTCCTGATTTTATCGCCAATGCAGGAGGCGTAATTTGCGCTGCGGTAGAATATCACGGCGGTACGGAACAATCCGCCTTGGATACCATCTGGCAAAAAATAAGTTTTAATACCAAAGCAGTCATTACTCATTCTAAAGCAGAGCATATTCCAGAAAGGATGGCGGCGAACAAAATGGCTAGAAATCGGATTAAGGCAGCTATGAAATTGAGGCGGATATAATCTCGAAAGTAAATCAAAAAGCATAGCCAACCGTCACTACCCAGCGATTTGCATTTTGGGAAAAGGGGGTTGATGTTCCTTCAAGGTAAATTTGGTCACCAAATTTATTAAAATTTCCTTCAAAACGAACATCCACCACTAATCGCAATATATCTAAACCAATACCCGCTTGATACCCCAAATGGAAATTATTTAATCGGTTTTCATAGACATCCAGTAATTCTAACTCTGTTTTACTCGCCAAGTAGGCATGTCCAACTGGTCCACCTTCTACATGAAAAGGGCCAAGTTTATACCCGAATAAAATGGGTAAGTCCAGATATTGGTAATTTTCTCCAAAAACAGTCTTAATTAGTCCCAAAGTCAAGTCATTTGCTTCATAATCTACCGAGTTGGAATTAAATAATATTTCTGGCTGCAAATAAAATCTTTTAGATAGATGACCTCTTAGGAAAAAACCAAAATGGAAACCATAATTGGCTTGTCGAATGGCGATACTTAAGCTTTGCGCTTCAATCGTTTCCCGATTCAAATTATAGGTACTAATACCGATTCTTGTTCCAATTTTCACTTGCGCCTTTCCGAAAGAAGGGAGCAGTAAAAAATTACACAAAAATAAATAGTAGATAATTTTTTTCATTATTGGATAAATATTAGGTTTAGACTTAAACTAGCACCTACCAAATTATTGCTATCTCTCCATTTATTAACTGATAATTATCACTGCCAATCAATGACTCTTATCAATAATTAAGCATCAAAAAAAACTTAATTTGCATAAAAAAAGATATGGCAACTACAATCAAAGAAGGATTTCAAACTACCCAGAAAGAAGAAATAATGATTTATTTCACCAATATGAAACAAGAGATTTATCGCACTTTAGTATCGCGTTTTTCCATAGAAAATGTGCGCCATATTCTAGCGGAAACCGAACGAGAGTTGGATGAATTGATTCCAGATTTGCCTTTTGGAACGGGTAAAGAAAGTCCCTATACTCGCATGGTTATTTATAGTGGCATTGCGGTTGCCTTATACTTAGGCATCATTGCGGTATCCAAAAATAAAGCGATGGCAAGGAATGCGACCTATGCGCTTTTTACCCGATACATTGGTTTTAGTCCGCCAGTATCAGGTAAATTATATGGGGCTTGGATGTTTTACAAAGTCTTGCAAAAACGATTGGCGAAGGAAAATTAAAAAGGATGCCAGAAGTCAGGTTTTTTATAGGTAAAATACTGTTAATCAATTGATTATAGTTCAGGTGTCAAAATGTCCACTTTAAGCTTTGGAAGACCTATAGAACTATTTTAATAAATTGGATAATGAACTACAGGTCGCTCAACTTGATATTCTGATTGAAGAAAGGTTACTAAGTCTATCAATTCTTGCACAGTCATTACTTCATTATAATTTTTCATTTTGGAAATACCCTTTTCATCGGCTGTCGGCTGACCATAATATTTTTTGGCAATTTTATGGGAAGGGTTGATAACCGAAGCAACTAATTCTCCATAAGACTTCTGAAATCGAACATTTCCGCCCAATTCAAAGTGTATTTTTTTAGCATTTCCTGACCATTTGATATCGACAATGCTATGACACTCATTACAATATAAGTCCATAAATAAAGCTTTGCCTTTGATAGCACTACCTTCAGGCAAGGCAAATCCTTTACCTTCTGTTTGGCAACCCATGCTGCTATATAAAATACCAAGAAAGAGTAGGAAGAAAGTTATGATTTTGGGAAAACGAATTTTAGGAATCATATTTTTTAATTTATTAATTGTTAATGCGGAATAGCTTATTTTGAAATGTCTCTAGAGCGTCAGATAAAAAAGGGAGAAAAGGCTATGGAAAAGTGTCGGACACTTTGGTAATTGTTTTAGGGAAAAATCCCGAATTTTCTATCTGGAGAATTCGGGATTTTCATTTTAAGTGGTCGCTACTGCCTTCTCCTTATTAGCCGTTGCCTCCATATATTTCTCAATCAACTCAGGTACTTTTTCAAATGCTGCGGCTATTCCTTTATTGGTTCGAGTAGAAATAAACTGGATGGTATCCCCCTTCGATGCTAAAAAACCAATAGGTTCGATGCCCATGCCACCGCCTGCACCCGCACCTTCACCATGACCTCTTGTTTTGTCATCCCCTTCTCCGCCACCTGTGCCAAATCCCATACCGACTCGGATGACCGGAATACAAGAAAATTCGCCTAATTGAAAGGCTTTGCCTATGACCGTTTCGGTCTTGGCTTCTGATTTCATAAAACTGGTAATTTTATCCAGTAAAGCTTCAAATTGAACATTCATAATTCATGTTTTTGGTTAGTAAAAAATGATTCGTAGCTTAGACATTCTTGTCTGAGCCAGCTTAATGTGATTTGCTCAGACAAGAATGTCTAAGCTACTTTTAGTAATGAATAAATCACCCAAATTCCTCGGTTCTCCACCAACAAATGACAGTCAAAATTACCTTCGTAATTGATAGAGAATTGACGATTGCCTTTGTTTAGAAAATAGAAAATTGGGTACAAATAAGCATTCAATATATAATCATCAGTATCGAAATTCAATCGACATTTTCTGACTTTAAAAGAACGCAATATCTTTTTGGCGAACCTGAAATTCCGCTGAAAATCAGTTGGTTTTTTCTGCTTTTTTGCTTTCGGTTTTGGTTCCTCCTTTTGCTCTTTTTTTTGAAATAAATATTTTAGCGGATACAGTTCTTTTTTATAAAAAGTTAGCTGCAATTGTAATAAAATATCATCTGTCAAAAATAATAGTTTCGCCTTGACCAATTTTCCCCAGTTAATTTGACAGTATTTTCCTAAGGAGTTGATTTCCAATTGTAAAGGAGCAAACAACAAAAAACTCAGTAACAGTAAAAAACAAGTTAATAGTAAAATTAAAAGGAAGGTCATGGGGCGTTTTTTTATTGCAAAGAACAAGATTTTTAAAAAGAAGCGCATTGATAAAAGTCATGCTTTGCTTTGATTTTTGTCACCATTTCCATTGCCTGTTTCAACTAATTTTGACAAAAAATATCAATTTGAAACCTTGATTCAACCAGATAAAAATTATGAATAAACAACTCCTTCTAATAGGCTTTGCTTTCTTGCTTTGCGCTTTCCAAACGGAATGTCAAACCGCCAGAGAGGTCGTCCAAAAAGCTGATGAAAAAAGGCGGGGCGAAACCGCAACTGCTGAATTAACCATTACTGTAGTTCGACCCACTTGGTCAAGAGAAATGGCAGTAAAAACTTGGTCCTACGGTACGGATTTTTCCCTTATTTTAATTACCAATCCTGCAAGAGATAAGGGCAATGCCTTCCTAAAAAGAGATAAAGAAATTTGGAATTGGATTCCGTCCATTGAACGGACGATTAAAGTTCCCCCTTCTATGATGATGCAATCGTGGATGGGGTCGGATTTTACGAATGATGATTTGATAAAAGAGTCTTCTATTATTGAAGATTATTTCCACGAATTTGTGGGCGATACGATTATTGGGGAACGGCCTTGTTATAAAATAAAATTGATACCTAAACCCGAAGCACCTGTCGTTTGGGGCAAAATCTATAGCTGGATTGATAAAACCGATTTTATGGAATTAAGGGCAGAAATGTATGATGAAGAGGATTTTTTGGTCAATACGGTACTTTTTTCTGATATAAAATTATTGGACGGGCGATTATTGCCTGCCAAAATGGAATACATTCCCGCCGAAGAGGAAGGGCATAAAACGATGATTCAATACCATAATGTGAAATATGATGTGGGCTTGAAGAAGAGCTTTTTTTCAATTCAGAATATGAAGAGAGTGAGGTGAATTAGATATGCCATATTTTAAAAACCTACTTGATGTACACAAATGGGTAAATGTTGAAATACGGGGTCGGAGCGATGCTCTTTTGGACTAAAAAAGGAGCTTTAGCTTCGAATCCGTCTGTAGATTTATCAATCTTTCCTCTTTTTCAAAGGAGCGTAGCTTCGATACCGTGGATTGATGATTTGCTTAAATTAAGGAGATTTGCAAAATTTAGGATAGCTCTGGACTTTTAATAATAATTAATCAACCAATAATGCTACTAAAACTAGCTTGGCGAAACATCTGGAGAAACAAAAGACGAACCCTCATTACAATGGCTTCTATTGTGTTTGCGGTCATTTTATGTGTGTTAATGGACGCGCTTAAAAAAGGTTTTTTAGATGAAATGAAAAAAAACATGGTTGGGTTTTATACAGGTTATGTACAAGTCCAACAAGCGGATTATTGGGACGAAAAAACCTTGGACAACAGTTTTCTTTTTCAGGATAGTTTGCCTCAATTGATTGCTAGGAATCGAAGTGTAACAGGGATTACTCCGCGTGTGGAATCCTTCACCTTGGCAGCATCAGAAGAATATGCCAAAGGGGCTATGATTATAGGAATCGACCCTTTGAAAGAAGAAATGGTCACGCAATTAAGCGAAAAAATCCATCAGGGCAGCTATTTGGAAGCAACCGATAAAGCAGTATTGATAGGAGAAGGCTTAGCAGATTATTTAAAATTGGGGGTAGGGGATACAATGGTGGTCTTAGGGCAGGGATATCATGGGGTGAGTGCTACGGCTAAATATCCAATTAAAGGCTTGATAAAATTTGGAACGCCCGATTTGAATAAAGGCATGATTTATTTGCCCTTAAAAGAAAGCCAGCAACTTTTTGGTATGGACAATCGCTTAACCTCCTTTGTCTTGCAACTAAAAGACATTGATAAAGCAGAAATAGTCCAAACTCAAATTGCAGCGGATTTAAGTAAAGAATATCGAGCATTGCATTGGAAAACGATGTTGCCCGAATTGGATTCTTTTATAGATGGAGAAACGAGAGAAAATGTTGTTTTTCAGATTGTTTTATACCTACTCATTGCCTTTGGTATTTTCGGTACTATTTTAATGATGACCCTTGAGCGCCAAAGAGAATTTGGTATTCTGGTCTCCGTTGGCATGCAGAAATTTCGACTAACGGCTATGGTCATTTTGGAAAATAGTATGATTGCCTTGTTCGGAGCTTTAATGGGTACTTTATTAAGTGTGCCTGTTGTCTTCTATTTCAATCAGTTTCCGATTCACGTAACAGGCCAACTAGCTAAGGCTTATGAAAACTTTAATTTACAACCCATTTTCTATTTTTCATTAGCACCAGAAATATTTTATAACCAAGGATTAATTGTGTTGGCGGTGGCAATGGTGCTTTCGCTTTATCCTATTTTTAAAATTGCTCGCTTACAGCCTGTGGCTGCGATGCGGAGTTGAGAAGCAAGACCATTTCATTGTCAGACCGCTACGCTGCCAGATATACCTCGGTATCAATGTCATAAGTCTGACATCTGACAGTAAATTTTAATTTACGGTCTGACAATGAAATGGTCTGACTTCTCTCTTCTAAAAGAAAAGTATGTTACTACAAATTGCATGGAAAAATATCTGGCGGAATAAAGTTCGTAGTCTAGTGGTGCTAGGCTCCGTAGTCTTGGGGGTATGGGTAGGTGCTTTTATGGTGGCTTATATTTATGGCTTGATGAATCAACGGTTGAAGGATGCGACCGAATATGAAGTGTCTCATTTTCAATTGCATCATCCTAATTTTGACAGAGATAAAGAAGCCAAATATTTTTTGGATAATAGCACGGATTTATTGGGAGAAATTCAAAAGGATAAAGCCATCCGAGCGGCTACTGCTAGAGTGATTGCTTATGGAGTGGTCGCCTCTGCAAAATCCAGCACGGGTGGAAAATTTATCGGCGTCTTGCCAGAATCGGAAAATGCGGTGACGGGCATTGGTGATTTTGTGATTGAAGGCAATTATTTAAAAAGTAATGCTAAAAATAAAGCTATTATTGGTGAAAAATTAGCCGATAAATTAAAGGTAAAAGTACGCTCAAAAGTAGTCTTAACTTTTCCTGCGGCCGACGGAAGTATTGCTGCGGGTGCCTTTCGGATTATTGGGATTTACAAAACCTATAATAAGGGATTTGAAGAAAGCAATATTTATGTAAATGCACCAGATTTAGCCAAATTGACCGAAACACCCAACCAATTTCATGAAATTGCCGCCTTGTTACATCAACCTGATTCGCTAGAGGCTTATACGGCCACTTTACAAGCAAAACACCCCGAAGTATTTTTGGAAACATGGAAAGAACTCTCTCCCGAACTAGGTTTGATGATAGATTCTTTTGACCAATATTTATACATTTTTTTAATCATCATTTTGTTGGCTTTATCTTTTGGGATTATCAATACCATGCTCATGGCGGTCTTAGAAAGAGGTCGAGAAATTGGGATGCTGATGGCTATTGGTATGAATAAAGGACGTTTGTTTGGAATGATATTTATAGAAACGCTGATGTTGGTCTTAATTGCGGCCCCTTTTGGTTTAGCCTTCGCCTATTTTACCGTAAGTTATTTTGGTGAAGTGGGACTTGATTTTTCAGAAGTTTATGATGAAGGATATGCCGCTTTGGGCTTTAAATCGCTAATTTATCCAGCGATGGAAAACGCTTATTATTTTAAAATCATAGTCATGGTCGTCATTACGGCGGTGCTGTCTTCGCTATATCCTGCTTGGACAGCCATTCGATTGAATCCTGTGGAGGCGATGAGTAAGCTATAAAAACAATAGTATGGAAAATTCAAAAATTGTTATAAAAACCGAAAATCTAACTAAAATATACGGCGAAGGCGAAGTAGCAGTTCGTGCCATCAACAATGTAGATTTGACCATCAAAGCAGGTGAATTTACGGCTTTGGTCGGTCCCTCTGGTTCGGGCAAAACCACTTTGTTGAATATGATTGGCGGCTTGGATGCGCCTACTTCTGGAAAGGTTTGGATTGATAAAGTAGATATTTCAACGTTGAGTAATAATAGGTTGATAGATTTTCGCTTGCATAATATCGGCTTTGTTTTTCAGGCTTATAATTTGATTCCCGTTTTAACAGCTAAGGAAAATATTGAATTTATCATGCTGTTGCAAAAGCGTCCAAAAGCAGAACGGCAACAACGGGTGTTGGCATTGTTAAAAGAAGTAGGCTTATCGGACAAAAAAGACAGTCGACCTGATGCCTTATCAGGTGGGCAACAGCAGCGAGTTGCCGTAGCCAGAGCATTGGCATCCAAGCCAAAATTCATTTTAGCGGATGAACCTACTGCCAATTTGGACTCCAAAACGGCGGGAAAATTATTGGATACCATGGCAGCCTTGAATCACGAAGAAGGCATCACTTTTATCTTTTCCACGCATGACCAACGGGTGATTGAACGGGCGCATCGGGTAATAACTTTGGTAGATGGAGCGATTGCTAAGGATGAGCTGATTGAGTATCCAAGTGACCATGCGCAACCTGAAACGGCTTAATCCAATGATTGACGAAAATCATCAAAAATATTGAGAAATATCACTTTATAGGATATTGGTATGCGGTAATTTTATTTTGAAATTAAATTTTCTATGGAAAATATTGTCAAGATGTAAAAACATAATATTATGAAAAAATCATATAAGTATAAAAATATCCAAGATTTAATTAAAATGGCCGTACCACCTATGTGTGATAAATATATACTTTTTAGGACTGTTGATGATGAGACTAGAGTTTCTGGTAAAAAGGTAGTCATTCGGGAATGGATTACTTTTTTGAATTAACAAATGCATTTTATATCTTTAATAACGCTAGGTTCGCCCAAAATTAGTTAATAAAATAAAATATTATCAAAATAATATTTTGATTTATGTTTAAAATTCAGAATTTTATTTATTTTAAGTAAACTCTTTTCAGGTTATTATTTTAGGGTTAAAAATAATATTTTAATTATATTTATTTAATAAAAATAAATACGAACAAAATACTGTTTTAAAGATAAAAATACTTTTAATACAGAATATTATTTCGTGTAATTCATGTATTAATCAAAAATTTGAGCGAACCTAGCGTAATAACGGATTAAAAATAAGTTGGACATTTTGTATCTAATTCCCTACAGCCTGCTCCGATTCAATTGGATGATTATAATTGTTCAAGTTACTTAAATTATAAATTTCAAAATCGCGCTTTTAAGTTGATTTTTCTAGCATTTAAACCAGTAGGTTTGGAAACCTAACAAATACTGGTTTTCTCCTTTTTGTTTATACCACCTTTACTATTACTTCAAACTTTATTCACATCACTTTTTGATTATTACTGGTACTTGTACTAGCATTAGATAAATTGATAATTATCCGTTGCCAATCAATATATATAGGTGGCAACGGAAGTATGTCAACGGATTTGACGAGCTAGATGAAATATTAAGTGATTTTTTAATATCAATTTTTTATCTGACACCCTAATAATCAAGAACACTTATTCTATAAAATTTCATAACTAAAAACAAAAACAATGGAACAAATTGACCATCTTATTACACGCAACGAAAACACTCGTTGTGTATGCTTTAATCCTATTAAACCCGTTTTGATAGGTTTAATCTTTTCCCTAAGCCTGTTCAATTTTAACCTTAACGGGCAAACTTGGTTTGAAACCTATTCAAGCGGGGAAGACCATAGTATCCCGATTAAATATCCAGGAGATGACCACCATTTTTTCCTGCTATATTCGGCGGACAATACAGATTATGAGCGAAGGATTGATAACCGTACAGGGGCTACATTGGGCGAAAAAAACTTAGGGGAAAGTTTGGGCAGAATTATCAAAACAACGGACGGAGGATATTTGAAAGTTGGGGCCAGAATAGAAGGAGAAGACCAGCAAATCCTAGCCACTAGATTGGATAGGAACGGCAATAATCTATGGACCAAAAGTTATTCTCCTGACCCTTTTCCCTTTGTACTAAGAGATAATTCGACTGAGCCTAGGGCAATTGAATTACCTTCTGGTGATTTTGTCCTTGCAGGTTCAGGAGGTGCACCAGCCCCTTTTGCTACTCAAAGTTTAATCATTCGAATCAACCCGCACAACGGAGATATTATTTGGCAAAAATTCATAGGTGGCGTAGGTCGAGCAAATGTAGCCTTTGGCGTTTTTCCTGCATCAGATGATGGTGTTTTTGTACAAGCTTTGGCAGCATTGGGTTCCAGTAATGCAGGACAATTTTTAATAAAAATGGATGAAACTGGAAATACCTTATGGCAGGAAGGGCCCAACCCACATCCGATAAATACTACTTTCTCTGCTTTTTTTGACATTTCCCCTACCAACGACGGAGGTGTTGCTTACAAAGAAAACATCGGCGATATAGAACGATTTAGGAGGTTAGACAAGGATGGAAATGAAGTATGGACGAATGAATCGGCTACTGGATTTTTGCGCACTATGATGGACGGTTCTTTGGTCATTTTTGACGTAGTGGGAGATGCTGCGGCAAAAAATTATCAGCTAGTATTAAATGAGGTAGATGGAGGAGGAAATTTGATTAATCCTCAAAATTTTGACCTTACTTTAGGGACGGCTACTAGGTTAAGTGATTATTCCATTATGGGTAATTCTGATGGTAGTTATACCTTGGCTGGTTTGGCTACTACTTCTTTGAATTTTCCTTTTAAACCCAATTCTTTATTTGCTTGGAGGACAGGTGGTATTGTGGCCGACTGCGATGCTGTAAACATCGAAGCAGGAGAGGGGCAAATTAAAATTACCAATCTTACGGCTCCTATTGAAATAGTAGAAGTCTACGACCGAAACTGGCAGCAAGTCTTTCGCTGCGAAGGCACCGATTGTGGCAGCGAGCAACTTATTACTGGTTTATCGGCGGGCAAACATTATGTGAAAGTGCAATTTTATGATGCCAATTGGCAATCTATTTGTCGCTTGGATAATGTGGAGGTAGCAGTAACGGATGGCGGTGGTTGTGACCCTGCTATTTGTCAGGGAGATATAAACTTATTTTCTCAGGCAGCAATAGATGCCTTTTGCGGTTGTGAGGAAATTGGCGGGAGTTTGGTAATTAGACCGTCAGAAGGAACTATCACCTCCTTATTACCATTAGCTGGATTGAGAAAAGTGGGCGGAAATCTTATAATTGACGGAGCTATTGATTTACTGAACCTGAATGGGCTAAATGACCTCGAAATGACAGGGGCGGATTTTGTTTTAAATAATGTTAAAACGCTAAAAAATATTAATGCCTTGGCGAAATTGCACACCGTTGGTGATTTATTGGCAGTCGAAGGCTGTGAAGAATTAGCATCTTTGGCGGGGATGCAATCTTTAAATACTGCTAGTAGAATAAGTATTCAAGTTTGCCCCAAGTTAGTAGACATTCAAGCCTTAAACAGGATTACTACGCTACATTCGTTGACTATTACGCTGACAGGGTTAAAGAATCTGCAAGGACTAAATAATTTAGGGAGTATCGGAGAAGGTGCTCCGATAAAGAATGGACTCGGCATCTTCGGAAATATGAAACTGATTTCCTTGGAAGGATTGAACAATTTGAGAAGAGTAGAAGGGCCTGTTAAAATAGGAGGAAATTCGGTTTTACCTTCTTTAACTGCCTTACAAAATTTAAGGTTCATAGATAATAGGGAAGGGACGGGAGACATTGCGTTATCCATCAGACTAAACGACGTTTTATCCGATTGCTGCGGCATCACCCGCATGATAGACGAAGACCCAACCAATGGACAAATTTTTGGTGGGGACGTCCTCCTTGAAGATAACCCGGCTTTTTGTAGTTCAGTAGCAGAAATTTTAGCGAATTGCCAAGACCCACCAATTGCTTCCTGCGACGATGTGGTTATTGAAGGAGGGGATAGTCAAATCAGCATTTTTGGTCTGAATGCGCCAAGAGAAATTGTAGAAGTCTATGACCCCAACTGGAATTTAGTTTTCCGTTGTCAAGGCACAGATTGCGGTACGGAACAGACCATTACGGGTTTAAGTGCTGGCAGACATTTTGTAAAAGTGCAGTTCTATGATAATGACTGGAAATGGATTTGTGGTTTAGGAACGGTAGAAGTCGAAGTTGGAGGCGGCACAGGTTGCAATAATCCCGATTATCCAGCTATGGCAGCTTTCGCCAATACCCTAATGGACCAAAGTAATACCATTAATTGGGATGCCAATGACTGTGATATTTGTAATTGGACAGGGGTAACTTGTAATGGAGCTGGCAGAGTAGAAAAAATTGAATTAACCAACTTGCCACTTAGAGGAACATTAGCGCCTGAAATTGGACAATTGTCTGCACTAAAAGTATTTATAATAGAATCTGTAGTGGCTTTAAGTGGTTCGATACCATCAGAAATTTCTAATTTATCCAATTTGGAAATATTGTCTATTGTCACGGAACTAGAAGCCCCTATTGGCCTAGAAGGAGGCATCCCTGTAGGTATTACTCAGTTGACTCGCTTAAAATCGTTGACTATTCAAGGTAATGTTTTTAGCGAACCCATTCCTGCTGACATTGGAAATCTTACTAATTTAGAGGTTCTAGATCTATCCTATAATAAGATACCAGGGGAAATCCCAACTTCGATTGGAAACCTGGTTAAATTACATATACTCAAATTAGAGCATAATAATTTGACTGGAAATATACCTAGAGAATTGGGTAATCTAAGTCAATTGAAAAAACTCATTTTGGGTGAAAAATTTCGGTCTGGTACTTTTTTCTTTTATGGCTTAAACAACTTGACAGGTGCCATTCCCTCAGAATTAGGCAATCTAAGCCAATTAGAAGAGATAGACTTTACTAGTAATCCTTTATCAGGAACGATACCAGCAGAATTGGGTCAACTCAAAAAAATAAAACGAGCGATTTTTCAAGCTTTTGAAGTTGTTCGTCCTACAGGTAGAAGAGATTTCGGTAAATTAGAAGGTTGTTTTCCGCCTGAATTATCCGTTTGGTGTGATAATGGGGCAACGGTATCCTTTGAAGGGCATTTAGATTTGCCATATCCAACGACCAAATTCCCTACTTTTTGTGATAATATTGTCAATAACCCGACGGATGCGGGCATTTGTCCATCCTCTGGAAATTGTGATGCCATTAATATACAAGGAGGCGAAGGAACCATTACGATTACTGGATTAACAGCCCCAAATGTAATTGTAGATGTTTTTGATATTAATTGGAATGGGGTATTCCGCTGTGTTGGTCAAGAATGTTCGGAAACGGAAGTTATTACGAGCCTTTCAAGTGGTACTTACCGAGTCAATATCCAATTTTTTGAAGCTGATTGGACGCCAATTTGTCGGCTAGAAAATGAATTGGTAGAAGTGGGTTCGAATGGAACACCTTCCTGCGAGGATGTAGTGGTTACGGATGATAATGGAGCGATTGATATTGCAGGGTTGACCGCACCCATAGAAATTGTCCGCATATTTGATTTAGATAATGGCTGGCGACAAGTTTTTGAATGTAATAATGACTGCGAAGATTCCCAAACCATTTCTGGGCTAACTTCCCGAAACTATCTGGTTAAAGTGCAGATGTACACCAATAATTGGGGGTGGATTTGTGAGCGAAACATTGAATTTTCTTTCGGTGCAGGTTCCAGATATACTTCATCGGAATTATCCAAAATGATTCAAGCTGATAAAATATTGACCATTTCACCGAATCCTGCTCGCTATGCAATCAATTTAGATACCAAAAATTTAAAAGATAAAACGGGCACTATTCGGGTTTATAATACGTATGGGGAATTAGTAGAAGTGTTTGATAATCAGTTATTTAATTCCTTTACAAAAACCATTGATGTGAGTAGTTATGAAAATGGATTATACTACTTAAGTGTAAAAGTGAAGGGTTTGCGGATGGTGACAAGGCGTTTTGTAGTGGAGAGTTTAAGATAAAGTACGTTAAATGACGGGTATCCTTCTAGATCAGTTTTAGTGGCTCGTTTTAGAAGGATTCCAAAATAAAATATTAAATTTTAACAAATATTATTTTTCCCATAATTCAAATTATGTTAAGTGATATGTGCACGTGAATCTATTGCTAATTTTATTTAGGAATCTCCTGAATAATTTGCTTTTTTATTAAGAAGAAATTGTCACTTTTTCATAGCTTTTATTCAGTAGGAATAAAATCAGGAGCGAGTATTAAATAACTTAAAATCCCCTGTCGAGCGACAAAAGGTAGCAATAGAGTGGGTAAAATTGTTTTTGAATCGTTCCTAAAACCCATTTATAAGTAAATAAAAAACAAATACTTGCCATTTTACCTAGTCACAAAAAAACAAAAATATTAATTGTTACAGACCCTTTAAGCAGGCAAATTGCAGTTAATTCTTAAGTCTACCTACTTTTATTTAAAGTTCATTTAGGAACTAATGTAAATTACTTCTTTTTTGAGAATCATAAATAAGGCATTATTGAAATTTAATTTTTAAAAAAGATGGGTACTTTTTCTAGGCGATTAAAATTCGCCAATTTATTAAAAGTTTACCCTTATTGAATAGTTTAACTATTCATTTTTAGAAATAAATAAATACTAATGTCAAAGATAATTTTCTACCTAGCACCTCGACTATTGCTCATTGCCTTTAAGCATTATAAAGAACGCTTTCTCCTACTGTTAAGGCTCCTCCTACCTTTACATTCCGACTATACCCCATTATTTAATTGGCACAGATTTCGGGTTGACCGAGCAAGTTCACTATACTAAACATTTAACATTTAGTATCGTGCTGGAAATAATTATGCATTGTTCAGCTATGCCAAATCTTTGAAATCTACCTGCTGCACAGAAATAGTAAACAGACAGTGACGACGCTATGAGCCTTAAAAAATTTCGACCTGTAAAATAAAAAAAAGGCTTAAAAATTCTACTATCAAATGACCTCAGAGAGGTCAAAAGTCTTTAGAAAATGTTAGAAAAGACAACTTTTACGACCTCAGAGAGGTCGCACATAATAAGTTTTATTCATTTTTTAACATTCGACTGTACTTAAGTTCCTCATTACCCATTAAGCCACGAATGAGTAATGTAATTTGTAGTCACCCAATTTATTGGGTAGACTCATTAGGCTGATAATAAGCCTTTTACAAGTCAGCCCAATAAATTGGGCGACTACTTTTGAGAAACGCTAAAAGAATAGGAAAGAAAAAATATGAACACCATCACTTCCTCCAGAAGCAAATACGAGCTAAACGAAGCGGGCATTATTGTTCAGGAAGCAATGAACGATAAGTACCTTGATTTAGATATGGCAAAAGAAGAAGTGGCAACTTTTGTAAAACTAGCGGCTGGAAAAAAAAGGACCTTATTGGTCATCTCCAATCAAAATAAAGGAATGTCCAGAGAAGCACGAAAATATTATATAAGTGATTTTTTAGCGAATCACACGACGGCTGTAGCCCTTTGCACCAACTCTAAATTGATGAAAATGATAGGTAGCTTTTTTTTAGGATTTCATAAACCGCCTTATCCTTTCAAGATTTTTGATGATAAGGAAGTGGCTTTGGAATGGTTGAAGGGATATGTGGAGCGATAGTTTACGGGATAACTTACCTGTTACCCCGTAAATTTTCTACCAAGCTGTGGCATAATCAAAGTCACGGGGTAATGGAAAATTACCCCGTGACCAAGCAACCAAAACTTAATAAACCATGCAGACTAAACCAACAAACAAACACCTCCAACTCGAAAAATTCAGCCTCCATCTGAAAGCAGATGGCATTCTTCGAGTCACTTATAATAAAGGCGTTAAAATTGATTTAGATACGGTGTATCAAATAAGAAAAGTAGGCCTCTCAATAGTGTCTGACAGAAAAATTTATTTCCTAATTGATGCTGGTGTAGCCAATGGGGTGACTAAAGAAGCCTATGAATACCTCCAGCAAACGGAGGAATGGGAACGGGTTGGTGGCTTTGCTATTCTGACTTATTCTTTGGTCGCACGCATCATGGGAAATTTTTCGATCAAGCGGTATCCTGTGCGCTTTCCCAAAAAGCTTTTTGATAAAGAGGAAGCGGCAGTAGCCTGGTTGAAAAGGTTGATGGAAACGTAAGCGGTTAAAGTCGGTTGTCGACTTGTCTGATAATGGCTTAGTCTAACGACACCCCATAAGTCTAAAATAGGGATTTTAAGGGCTAAAGCCCTGACCCTGTCTGTAGAAAAAAGTAAAATATCCTTAAAATTTCAGAGGAACTTTAGCTTCGACCCCATAAAATTGATGGTGACGAAGCTACGCTCCTTAAAAATCTACTAAAACAGTATAATATCTACAGACAGAGCCGAAGCTAAAGCTCCTAAAAAAAGATGTGGGGTGTCGTTAGAAT